>Ga0308157_10001186_pt1 | contig 58825 bp, 52 predicted proteins | sample PhyBR1_FD_201035 | JGI IMG/M metagenome (GOLD analysis project Ga0308157, IMG submission 201035) | Phyllosphere microbial communities from UC Gill Tract Community Farm, Albany, California, United States - DLSLB.R1 | ecosystem: Host-associated > Plants > Phyllosphere > Unclassified | place: USA... | reverse complement strand
TCAAATTATCAAGGTTAACATATAAAAACAAAAATTAAACAGTATGATTAGAATCATGTTTTGAAAAAAATGATGATAATATATTTACCCTATTAAAATTATATGCTTAAATATATTTTAAAACAAACTAAAAAATAAGCAACAACAGCTTTTGTTAGTACAAAATTCAAGAATTTATATGGACAAGAATTTTTTAATACAGGAGATCATCCGATTGAAAAAAGAAAAAAATGCCGTGATACTAGCTCATTATTATCAAGATGAGAATATTCAGGAAATAGCAGATTTTATTGGAGATAGTCTTGAATTGGCTAAAAAAGCTCAAAAGACAGATGCTGATATTATAGTTTTTGCGGGAGTTCATTTTATGGCAGAAACAGCCAAAATTTTAAACCCAAATAAAAAAGTAGTATTACCCGATTGGAATGCTGGCTGCTCTCTTGCAGATGGCTGTCCGCCTGAAGCGTTTAAATTGTTTAAAGAACAGCATCCCGATCATATTGTGGTTACTTACATTAACTGTTCTGCACAAATAAAAGCTATGAGCGACTTAGTCTGCACATCGGCAAATGCCAAAAAGATAATCGAATCTATTCCAGTAGAACAAAAAATAATATTTGCTCCAGATGAAAATTTAGGCAAATATCTTCAAAAAGAAACCAAGCGCGAACTTGTCTTATGGAAAGGCTCATGCGTTGTGCACGAAGCCTTTTCATTAGACAAATTAATAGAAATATATAACAAAAATCCGACTGCAAAAATTGCAGCTCACCCGGAATCTGAAAGTCATATTTTAAAAGCAGCACATTTCATTGGCTCGACTTCGGGAATTATTAATTTCATTAAAACGGATCCTGCTGCCGTTTTCATTGTGGCCACAGAAGCCGGTATCTTGCATGAGCTTACAAAAGCGGTACCTGATAAAACGTTGATTCCGGCTCCTACCACAGAAGACAACAGCTGTGCTTGCAGCGAATGTGCTTTTATGAAAATGAATACACTCGAAAAATTGTATTTGTGCCTTAAAAATGAAAGACCAGAAATGCTTATTAAAGATGAACTGAGAATAGAAGCGCTAAAGCCTATTAAAAGAATGCTTGAATTATCATAAAAAACGCAATAACCTTAAATCAAAATAACATGCTTAAAACAGATATACTTATCATCGGTTCTGGTATTTCGGGATTATTTTTTGCCATGAAAATAGCAAAAAAACGTCCAGACTTATCTATTGTTATAATGACGAAAGAAACAGCCAAAAATACCAATACACAGCTCGCTCAAGGCGGTATTGCTGTAGTTACAGATCATTTAAAAGACAGTTTTAATAAGCATATACATGATACCCTTCGTTCTGGAGGTGGTTTGTGCGATAAAGAAATTGTTAATATGGTGATTACGCAAGCTCCAGAAAGACTTCAGGAATTAATTGAAATTGGAACTTCTTTTGACAAAGATGAAAAAGGCCAATGGAATCTAGGTTTAGAAGGAGGACATTCACAACACAGAATATTACATCATAAAGACAGCTCCGGACAGGAAATTGAGAGTAAACTACTCAAGATTATTAAGAAGATGCCCAATATTGAACTCTTAGAGAATCATATGGTCATTGATATCAATACCGAAACAAAAAAAGCTAAAACTACTTGTACCGGAGTCTTCTTTTATGAAAAAAAACACAATCGCATCAAATACATGAGAACGCGTACTATTGTTCTAAGTACAGGAGGATGCGGCCAGCTTTTTGAAAATACAACAAATCCTAAAATTGCAACGGGCGACGGACTTGCAATGGCAGCACGCGCAGGAGCAGAAATTGCAGATATGGAATACATGCAGTTTCATCCAACCGCTTTATTTACAGGAAAAGAAAATCTGTTGTTTTTGATTTCCGAAGCTGTAAGGGGTTTTGGCGCTCATATCGTAAATGATGAAGGAAAAAGGTTTTTATTTAAATATGATATTCGAGGCGAATTGTCTACACGAGATATGGTTTCAACTGCCATTAGTAAAGAACTTCAAGCGAGCGGAAAAAAACATGTTTATCTAGACTGTAGACATTTAGATCCAAAAGCATTTTCAAATCAATTTCCTGTGATCACAGCACATTGCAATGAGTTGGGAATTTACCCTGAAAAAGATTTAATTCCTGTTGTTCCTGCCGCACATTATCAATGTGGCGGTATTCGGGTAGATAAAAATGGAGTGACGACAATAAAAAATCTTTACGCAATTGGAGAATGCGCTAGAACTGGTCTTCATGGTAAAAACCGTCTGGCATCCAACTCTCTTCTTGAAGGTTTAGTCTTTGCACATCAGGCTTCAGAAAATGTAGACAGAACTATAGCCGAATTTATTTATTCATCCCAAATATTAATTCCAAAGTTTCCAAAGGCACATCAAGTCGACGATTACCTTGCTTTTGAAGTACTTAAAAAAGAATTGCAAAAACTGGTGACCGCATTTTACACAAGCGAAGAACGCGATGCCGAATTGGCTTTTGAAAAAATAAAAGAGCTTCATAATTATGCAGTTTCGCTTACAGAAGCACACGAAATTACGATTCCGTTTATCGAATTTTCGAATATGATTGCGGTTTCTTTATTGATTATTAAGCAATGTAAAGCTGCAACAGACCAAAAAATATGCTGAAACCAAAATTAATCTATACCCCCAACCATTATGAAACTAACAAGCAAAACAACCATTGGAGAAATCGTCGCAGATGACTTCAAAACAGCAGCCATTTTTACAAAATTCCATATCGACTTTTGCTGCAAAGGATATCGAACAATCGAAGAAGTTTGTAAAAAAAGAGATATTGAAGAAAGTGCTCTTATAGAACACATTGAAAAAGCAAGAAGCAGTTCTGCCAATCAGTCTTTTGATTACAAAAGTTGGCCAGCCGACATGATTGCAGATTATATAACCAAAACCCATCATAGATATGTAGAAGAAAAGTCTCCTGTTATTTTGGAGTATTTAAATAAATTGTGCGGTGTTCACGGTGCGATTCATCCTGAGCTTCATGAAATTCATACTATTTTTTCAAAGACGTATTTGGATCTCACAGCTCATATGAAACGAGAAGAGTTGGTTGTTTTTCCTTTTATAAAAAAAATGAAAATCGCACACAGTAAAGGTCAAGAACTGGAAACACCGCCTTTTTTATCTATCGAAACTCCAATTACAACATTAAAAGAGGATCATATAACCGAAGGACAGCGTTTTAAAAGAATTGCGGCTTTAACCAATAATTATACACCGCCTCTTGACTCATGCAATACTTATAAAGTTGCTTTTCTGATGCTGGAAGAATTTGACAAAGATTTAAAGAAGCATATACATCTGGAAAACAATATTTTGTTTCCAAAAGCAATTGAACTTGAAAAAACATTTGAAAAAGTGTCTTAAATTAAAAGAATATCATGGAGAAATATGTTATCAAACGCAATGGAGATTATAAGCCTTTTGAAGCTTATAAAATTCAGGATGCCATTCAAAAAGCCTTTCAAAGCCTCAATCAGCCTGTAGACAGGAGAATTTTTAAAACCGTTCTTTCTGGTCTTGAGGTAAAGTTTTCGTGGCCTGTAGAAGAAATTCAGGACATGATAGAAAGAGTGCTTTTTGAAAATGGATATTTCCAAGCCATGCGTTCGTTTATAATTTATCGTCACACCAGGAAATTACAGCGAGAACATATTAATGGTTTAAATGATGACACTACCTATATAGACAGTACGCAAACTGTTGAAGAATACATCAATCAATCCGATTGGAGAATTAATGCCAATGCCAATATTTCGTATTCAAACGCTGGCTTGGTCAGCAATACTGCAGGAAAAGTTATTGCCAATTATTGGCTCGATAAAATATATAATAAAGAAGAAGGTTCTGCTCATAGGAATGGCGACATACACATCCATGATTTGGATTGTCTTACCGGATACTGCGCTGGTTGGAGCCTACGTGTGCTATTAAATGAAGGTTTTAATGGCGTGCGTGGCCGTGTCGAGAGCAGACCTCCTTCTCATTTTAGAGAAGCATTGGGGCAAATGGCTAATTTCTTAGGAATTCTGCAAAGCGAATGGGCAGGCGCTCAGGCTTTCAGTTCTTTTGACACCTATTTGGCTCCTTATGTTTTTAAAGATCGGCTTTCTTATGAAGAAGTTTTAAAAGGAATTAGAAGTTTTGTTTACAATCTTAATGTGCCTGCACGTTGGGGACAATCGCCTTTTACAAACATTACTTTGGATTGGAATGTTCCAGAAGATTTAAAAGAACAGATTCCGACAAGAAGCGATCAGCATTTGTTTTTGAATGTAAATGATAAAAACCTAATTGCGGAAGCTCAAAACAGAGGTGCTCAAAAATTGATAGACTTAAAATATGGCGATTTTCAGAAGGAAATGAATCTTATTAATAAAGCCTATTATACCATTATGACCGAAGGAGATGCAAACGGACAGCCGTTTACGTTTCCGATTCCAACCGTAAATATTACAGAAGATTTTGACTGGCAAGGAGAAAATGTCGATTTATTATTTGAAAATACAGCTAAAATAGGTTCCTCTTATTTCCAGAATTTTATTGGAAGCCAATATGTTTTGGATGAAAATGGAAACCGAATTGAAAACCCAGAAGCTTACAAACCAAATGCCGTACGAAGTATGTGCTGCCGATTACAGCTCGATTTAAGAGAATTGTTAAAACGCGGAAATGGCCTTTTTGGTAGTGCTGAAATGACGGGAAGCATTGGTGTTGTAACTATAAATATGGCGCGTCTAGGATATCTGCATAAAGGAAATATCCTTACTTTATTTGAACATTTAGACGAATTGCTTCAAATAGCCAAATCGACTTTAGAGAAAAAAAGAATCTTTATTCAGCAAATGTACGACCGCGGACTTTATCCGTACACACAGCGCTATCTAAAACATTTTAGAAATCATTTTTCTACCATTGGTGTAAACGGAATGAACGAAATGGTGCTCAACTTTTCTGAAGGAAAACAAAATATAACGGACAGATCAGGAATACATTTCGCTACAGAAATCCTAGATCATATTCGCATGCGAATGAAGGAATTTCAAGAAGAAACTGGAAATCTCTACAATCTAGAGGCAACACCAGCCGAAGGAACAACATATCGTTTTGCAAAAGAAGATAAAAAGCGTTTTCCAGAGATTTTACAAGCGGGTCAAAACGAAAACATTTACTATACCAATAGTTCACAAATTCCGGTCGATCATACCGATGATCCTTTTGAAGCTTTATTACTTCAAGACGAATTGCAATGCAAATATACTGGAGGTACAGTTTTGCATCTTTATATGAGAGAAAAAATAAGCAGTCCAGCAGCTTGTAAAAACTTCGTGAAGAAAGTTTTAACTGGCTTTAAACTGCCATACATAACCGTAACACCAATTTTTAGCATCTGCCCTATTCATGGCTATCTAAACGGAGAACATGAATATTGCCCAAAATGCGACGAAATTTTACTCAATAAAAACAATCAAAAACACTTGGCTTATGAAAACGAAAACGCTTAAAATTCTAGAAGAAAAAAAATCCCAAAGAAGCAAATGTTTGGTTTATACACGTGTAATGGGATATCACAGACCTGTAGAAAGTTTTAATATTGGAAAAAAAGGTGAACACCAACAGCGTACCCATTTCGAAGAAAGTATTATCTATTAAAGGAATATTTAGCCTCACGCCTTTTACTTTATTAGATTTTCCGCATAAAACAGCCTGCATAGTGTGGTTTGCGGGCTGTAACATGCGGTGTTTATACTGCTACAATCCAGACATTGTTTTAGGAAAAGGAAAGATTGATTTTAATGAAGTTCTATCTTTCTTAAAAACTAGAAAAGGATTATTAGACGGTGTTGTATTAAGCGGTGGCGAATGCACTTTACACAAAAAAATAATTGATTTTATAAAAGAAATTAAAGCATTGGGATTTGAGGTTAAAATAGATACCAACGGTTCCAATCCAAAAATATTAAATAGCCTGATTCGTGATCAATTAATTGATTATGTCGCGTTAGATTATAAAAGTCTTCCTCATACCTTTAAAAAACTAACGCAATCAGGCTTATTTTCAGAATTTGAAGAAAGCTTAGAAATTTTGATTCACTCGAATATTCCGTTTGAAGTTCGTACCACTTTTCATTCTTCTTTAATTAAAGAAAATGATTTTGTGAAGATGATTGAATATTTAGAAACAAAGAATTTTAAAGGAAATTATTATGTACAGCATTTTATGAATAATGTCCCAACACTTTCAAAACTAGACGATTCAAGTAAAGAAATACAGCTTAAAAACTTCTCCACTCCAAAAATAAAAGTTATTTTTAGAGATTGATAACTCAAAATGAATACGTTATGACTTTACATCATTTTGTACTTATAATTCATCTATTGGCGGCGACAATTTGGGTTGGCGGACATTTACTTTTGGCTATTTGCTATCTTCCAACAGCGTTGAAGAAAAAAGATCCACAGATTATTTTAAATTTTGAAAAGAAATTTGAAGCACTAGGCATGTCTTCTCTTGCTTTATTAATTATTACAGGAGTCTGGATGGCGTATGATTTTGGCGTAACAGCCGAAACTTGGTTTCATTTCTCAAGCGGATTTGAAAAAGTAGTTTCCATAAAACTGATTTTACTTTTCTGCACTTTTATCTGTGCTGTTTGCGCTCAATTTTTTGTTATTCCGAATCTTAATAAAAATAATATTTACAGAATTGCCATAATTATTCTAACGGTTACTTCAATAGGAGTTGCAATGTTAGTTTTAGGATCGACACTGCGTTATGGCGGAATTTAATTAACTCAACTAACTGATTTTTAATGCAAACGCAATCTCGATTTTTTTGGGATTGCGTTTTTTACTTTACAGCGCATTAGTTACGACATCATTCCTACAAGTATAGGGCCGAATGCAGTCAATAGTATATTGGCTAATGCGTAAGGAATAGTGTAGCCTAAAACGGGAAATTTACTCCCTGATGCATCTTGAACTGCTTTTAATCCAATTGTTGATGTGCCCGCACCTGTTTGCGCGCCAAGTAAAATTAAGGGATTCATCTTTAATACATATCTCCCAAAATACATTCCGATGATATGAGGAATTAAGGCAACCGCTACACCCGCTAATAAAATACCAAATCCAGTTTCTTTAAGACCTGAGATAAAACTCGGACCAGCAGCAAGACCAACAAGTCCAATAAAGGCTGCTAGACCAACGTTGTCAAATATCCACAAAGCGGGTTCTGGAATTCTGCCAAAAACCGGAGTTCTTGAATGCAACCAACCAAAAATTAATCCCATTACCAATGCACCGCCGCTTGTTGTTAACGTTACCGAAACTCCAAATAAGGTTACCGAAAGCAAACCTAAAAGTCCACCAAGGACAATACCCAAACCAACAAAAATGATATCGGTCTCGGGGCTTAAACGATCCAGATAACCTATTTCTTTTGCTGCTTTTTCTAGTTTTGCAGGCCTGCCTGAAAGATTCAAAATATCACCTCTATTTAAAACTGTCTTCGATTCAAGCGGTATCTCATGATTTTCTCTGGTTATTTTGTTTAGCATTAATCCATGATAAAAACTGCTTTTTCGAAGAGACTTTACTGTCATCGCTTCAATAGCTTTATTCGTAATCGTAACATCTAAATGAGCCAGCGGAAAATTTAATAATTCTTCATCCAATACTTCTGGTCCAATAGAAAAGAGACTATCCAAAATGATTCCATGCTGTCCCATAATAACCATTACATCATCTTTTTGAATTATAATATCGGGGTTGGGATCTAGCAATTGATCCTTATGGCGTATTCTCTGAATAACAATATTCTTGTTAGAAATTAATCTTTCAAACTCGCTTATACTGATTCCGGTCCATTTCTCATTGGTTATTCTATAGGCTCGGATAATCCATCTCTGATAGGCGCTTTTCATTCCTGGACCATATTCAGTTTCTCCTGAAATGGTTTCAGCCAATTTATCACTTTCTTTCACTAAATCAATACCAAGCAATTTTGGAGCAATTCCAGTTAGAAAAAAAACAAAAGAGGCTGCCCCTACAAGATAAGTTACAGAATAGGCTACTGGAATATTATTGATTAATCGGCTTTTTTCTGCATCAGCAAGATTTAAGTGGCTGATAGCATCTGATGCAGTACCAATTACAGTTGATTCAGAAAACGCCCCTGCCAATAATCCGGCTGCCGTTCCTACATCATACCCTAAAAAAGTAGAGACAGCATATGCCACTAATAAGCACGATAAACAAATTACCAAGGTGAGCAGTAATTGCGGAAATGCATTTTTTTTAAAACCTTGAAAAAATTGAGGTCCAACTTTATATCCTGTAGAAAACAGGAAAAAGTCAAAGAAAATAGTTTTTACAATATCAGGAATTTCAATATCCAACTGACCAATTAGCACTCCAGCAAACAAAGTTCCTAATACGACACCAATTTTAAATGTACCTATCTTAATACGCCCTATTAAGAATCCAAGAGCTAAGCATAAGAAAAGTGCCAGTTCAGGATGTGCTCGAAGTATAGCTGTAACCATATTGCCTTTTTTTTATATAAATTTAATCAAAAAAAGACAGCAACACACTATATTTCAATTATTTACAAGTAATTAATTATAACCAGATTATAATAAACAGAAAATAAAAGTGGCAGATATAAAAACTAACTCTTAAATAATTTTTCATCCAAATAAACAAACCTGTCTGGCCGGCTTCATCTTCGCTGGAAAAAACAAAAAACTAAAAAATCTAAACCAACTGGCAAGCAGCTTGAATTAGAAACAATATAAAAAACAGCCCGAAGGCTGTTTTAATTTTTATGAGATATCGCCATAAACATCTGATTTTCCACAAATATTAGAGGGAGTATTTGCTTTTGGATTTCCTTCCCAATACTTCTAATTATCTTCATTTAAAGATCATCCTCAATCAATTCATTTATGAAATATTCCAAATTTTGCCTATCATACACCTTAGGGTAATGATATCCATTAATAAAAAGTGTAGGCGTTAATTGGAAATGGTTATTTTGGCACCAGACGAACTGTTTGGCAAATAATTCATCGATTTTCAAAATATCAAAATCCATTTTATATTTCTGCAGCCATTCGCTAATATTTTTCTCTTCAAACCAATTGGCTAATGCTTCGCTATAAGCTTCTTGTCCCTTTTCCAGATAAATTGCCATCAGGCTCCTTAACAGCAGTTTTTTCTCATCCCTTTCTTTTCCAATATCAATCCCCATCAGCACATTGATTTTTACTTTTTCTCCATGAAGCTTCAAAATTTTAGCCAATAATGCATCGGCATCCTTACAGTAGCCACAAAAAGGATTTGTGATTATGGTTATTTGAACTTTACTGTTTGTATTTCCAAGCTGGATTGGACTTTGAAGCATATCTAATTTTGATCTGGATAACAAGACAATCTTAAAAATTTTATAGTTGCGTATAAATCTCGTCGCTTTAAAATTCATGTCTTTCAGCTCATTATGCTTTGCCAACATCTGTTTGAGCAGTGACCAAATAAATGATATAGCCAGAAATAGGAATGCAAATACTAAAATAGATCTGGGCGAAATGCCTACACTATTTTCAAGAAATATTTCGACATACAATAGCTCTGCCAATAAAGTAAATATTATTGCCAAGCATATCGGGCACCACTTTTTTTCAACTATTTTTTGATAGTAAAGCGATAGGATAATGATCGGTATACTACAATAGAGCAATGCTTTTTGAATTATAAAAAAATCATTTGAATTTCCGGCAAGTATCAATACAAAGAGGCTTATAAACTGAGACGCAAAAAAAACGATGCTTAAACTGCTGAAATTTAAAAACTTGAACAATTTCCATTTATCTGAGTTAAGTATAGCCTCACAGCTTGTATCGTTTGAAATATTGCTGAATTTTGCAATTAATGCGCTCTTTGTACCAAACAGATCTTTTAGTGCTGCAATTGAAAACAAAAGGCCGATTATCGGGAAAATGGCAAAAATCTTTGTCGTAAGGCTTTCATCAGCATTGAAATATAGGATGCCAAGCAGAATTAAAGATAAAGATGGCAAAATGAATGGATAATTATTCTTAGATCCTGTTTCAATTTCATTAGTCTTTTCCGCCAACAAAACAGTCCCGCCCCATCTTTGCTGCAAAAGCTCTCTATCATATTCGACTATTTTTTTTCCTTTATATGTGAAATAGGAAGTTTCTTTCCTTTCAATAAAATAGGGCGTCTTTTTACCATTGTCATTTTTTAGAACGGCAATAAATCTATCGGGCAAAATTTCAATATCATCGAAATCAATATTTATAGCAAAATTTTCTATAGAGAAAAAATTTAAGGTATCCGATATAGCCAGTAAAGTAGGGTAATCAGGATGCGACTGCACCTGGAATGAAAATTCAGATTTATCAATTGGTAGTTCTTCTTTTTCTAAATACTGAAAAAGATAAGTGAAATTTTCGGTCATATATTAAGCTCTTAATCTAAATGTTTTAGAAATTTTATTCTTTGTCAAAAGTTTTTTCAAGTATTTTTTTTAATTCCATTTTATTTTCATCTCCACTGCCTTTCCATCGTCCAATTATTTCGCCCCGTTTGTTAATTAGAATTTTGACAGGAATTGCTGTCACAAGGTAATTATCTTCAATTTTTGTCTGATTTTCAGCAACGGATATATGCTTCCATAAACCAATTTTTTCATCGGCGATTGCTTTCCTCCATGAATTTAAATTCTTATCTCTGGATATGCTGATAATTTCAAATCCTTTATCTTTATATTTCTCATAGGTATCTTTAAGAAAAGGCAGATCATCCCTGCAAGGCTCGCACCAGCTGGCCCAGAAATCTATCAGAACATATTTTTTTTCCCGAAAGGTTGCCAGAGGGATCACCTCTCCATTGTAATCTTTTAATATAAAATCAGGAGCAATGCTTCCCACTTTACTGTTTCTAAAGTCGGAAATCCTTTTAAAAAGCCTCATTCCCGATGGAGATTCTTTTACTTCTTTTGACAGTCCATCAGCAAGAGAAATAATAGTTTCATAATTTAAAAGCCCTTCTTTCTTAGCCAATCTGTAATAAAGTAAAGAGGGAGCTATAAACGAAGACGGATTCTGCCTTATAAAATTAAAATCCATCTCCATTTCTGTGATTTTATTTTGATCTGACAGTTTTTCCAAAATTTCCAATTGATGTTCCAGTTCCAATTTAATCTGCGGGTCTGAGGCGGCAGTGATCGTGTCAAAATACGATCTTATTAGCAATGAGATAGAATCTCTTTTACTATATATGCCATTTTTTACTTTTTGAAGCTGGGAATATTCGTCTTGTGTTTTACTGCCCTTTACCTCTGCTGTTGAAAAATCATAAAAATCTAACTTTATTTCCATTATGGCTGGTTCAAGGAACAATTCTATAGAATTGCTTCTGCTCATACTAAACTCTCGATTATTGCATAAAGTGGCTCTTGTGGGATAATTGATATTTCCTTTCAAAATAAATTTGCTATTATCTATTTTAACCGAGTCATAAATTCTTTTGTCGCCAACTTCGTAAACCAGATAGATCTTATCAATACTTAATCCTTCACCCGCACCCCTTAGTTCGAATGCGGTTCTATTGCCTAATTTCTGGGCAGATAGAGAAATGGAAACTAAAAAAAGAAGAAGAGCCAGTTTGAACATTTTTTTTGTGTTTTCTAAACAGTTAATTTCAGGACAGTTTAACAAGGAGATTTTTTTTAAATAATGCATTGGCTTATCTATTTAAAGAAGCAGGAATGACAATTCCTGCATTTCTATTTTTTAATGTCAGTAAAGGAATTGCATGCAATTCCTTTACTTTGTTAACTAGGATTGGATAATCTTAGCAGTCGCACTTTCCGTTTCTGCAGTAATCGCAGTATCCGTCACAGCCTCCTGCATCGCCTCCGCATTCCTCACCGCATTCTTTCGTTGCAGCTCCGCACTCGTCACAGCCTCCAGAAATCATTCTCATTTGATCTCTTTTAAGAGCATTTTCTTTCATGTCTTTAAAACTCATTTTTTTCATGATTTTCATGTTTGTTATAGTTAATAATTAATTGAAAATCTTTCGCAGATCATTTCTCTAAAATCTACCACGTGCACTTGGTTTGTTTTTTATAGTTATCTGCTATAGATTTACTCTTTTGTTCTTTGTTTCACATGATCGATATCTCCAATTAAGCCGTACTGTAACAATAATCAAAATTGATTTCTAATAGTGAGTATGCCATCAGGCAGTCAAAAAAAAATCCCACCTCCATTAATTAATCTCACTTATTTTCGTGATTTTTTGTTTTGTTTTTTAAATTATATAATAAATTTTTTACACATTAATTAAATAAAATACAAATACACTTGTTAATAAATTTTATAATACATTCTTCTATAATTTTTTGCAAATTGATTTAGATGTATTTTAAAATCATAATCACATTATCATTAATAAAAAATTTGTCAGATTTTATTTCGTTGTAAATATATTAATTCTATCAAATTAATCAAATTTAAAACACAATTAATTCAAAATTCTATCCAGCCGGAAAAACTAACAATATCTTAAAGAAATAAATCAATTTTGAACTTCAGTCCAACGACATTTTAGGATTTAAATTTCCTCAACAAATTAGGGCGTAAAATAGCAGCGAAACCACAACCCCTACCAATAATTCTATTAATCTTATTTAATCCTTAGAAATAAATTGTCCCTAAATAATCTTCTCATTCCCCCGTCACCAGTTAAAAGCAAAAATAAAATAAGTCTGAGAAAAAAGATGAAAATTATAACTAACTAAAAGAACAAGAGGAAATTCAATAATTCCCTCTTGTGATAAAAGCCAAGTTTATGCCATGACTAATTATTTACTTTTATTTTCTCGATTTTCTCTATCATTTTTTCTGCGTTTCCGTTTGTTCCGCCAAGTTTTATTGCTTTTGCATAGCTGTTTAATGCCAAATCGTACTGTTTATTAATATAATAGGCTTCACCTAAACTGTCAAACAGATTGGCATTTGTAGAAAACTCTTTTGTTGCCAGTTTAAATATCTCTATTGCCCCATTAGTTTTTCCGGCCCTTAGTAGTTCATATCCTAATGCATTGAGTTCGCTCGGATTTCCAAAGCTGTATTCCTTCTCAGAATTTTTTTTGAGCAGATAGTATGCCTCGATGCCTTTCTCCGTATCATTAAGCGCTTGCTTTCTGATAGCCAAATGAATAGATTTTTTAGGGATTTCGTATTCCTTTCCTAACATTAGGCTGTGGATGCTGTAGCCTAGATCCCAAACCCTATTCAGATTATTGGACAATAGGATTATCGTTATCTTATTTTTAAAATCGTTTAAGAAAATAGATTCAAATTTATACGATACCCCATTGTGCCTCTGCAGCTCGTCTTTTTCGAAGTATCTGCCAAGTGATCCGCCTTCGTCGACTGCATATGGGTTTTCTAGCAGTGTAAAAAAGGATTTCTCGGATATCAGACGGTTGCTATTCATTCCTTCAATCCATTTATAAAGATCATTTGTATCCGTCCAGAGCCATCCGCTGATAAATTCCAATTCTGGACATCTCACATTATCCAAATCGTAACAAGACGTTCGATTTTTATAGCCAGATTTCGGATCAAATGCCGAATTTGTCATTTTCAATGGTCCAACTATATTTTTAAGGACAAATTCCTCGTATGACATTCCGGATACCTTTTCAATAATTCGTCTCTGTAAAAATACATTGCTATTGTCATACCTGTAGGCAGTTCCAGGCTCAAACAGCAAACTGTCGCTGTTTCTTAAGATTTTCCAAGCCTCTTGGTCATTTTTAGGCACTATGGGGTCAATTCTGGCAATGCCGCTGGCATAATTGATAAGATGTCTTATCGTAACTTTTTCTGACCAGTTAGGCAGTCCCAAATCAAATTTGGATATATGGTCATCAAGATTAAGAAGTCCACGTTCAGCTAGAATCATTATCGAAACGACATTAAATTCCTTTGCGATAGAGCCAATATTGAATATTGAATTTTCACTTAGGGGAGTCTTCTTGGTTTCATCGGTAAAACCGAATGATTTCTGATAGATAATTTTATTGTTTTTAACGATAAGCACGTTCCCATTAAATAGCCCTCTTTCATAGGATGTTGCCATTAGGGAATCAATTTGGCTGAAAACCGATGAATGCTGTGGGGTCGAATTTTGACGTGTTTTCTTCGCTTCTTTAACGTCACTTGATTTTTGGGCAGAAAGCAAATTTGCAGATAGAATGGCTGCCAATAATAAAAACTTGATCTTCATTTTTAATAAATTTTTCGGAGATAGAATTTTGATTGATTGTCTAAAACTTTCTGCAAATATGCTTTAAAACGCTTCAATACGCGACCGATTAAAAAAAGTCGAACCCTTTTCTTGGAAAAAAATGAATTAATTCGAGTCTTTTCTAAAATCAGTCGGAGTTTTTCCGGTATATTTTTTAAAAGAAGAGCTAAACGATGATTTGGAATTGAAGCCTACCTTATAGAGAATTTCAAGAATGGTAAGCTCTTTCTCCAGAGGATCTTTTAGAATTTCTTTAGCTTTTTCAATCCTATACTCATTTACGAAATCGAAAAAGTGCTTATCCATATATAGGTTAATCAGCGCAGACAAATCTTTAACTGGCATTTTCAATTGTTCAGCCAAATCCTGGATCGTCAATGAAGAATCCAGGTAAGGTTCCTTTTCAATCATAAAATCTTTCAAGGATTCTATCTGTCTATTTTTTTCCTCATCTATTGCAGGAGGCGATTTCTGTTTCGACACAGCATCTGCAATCGGTTTAAACTGAGAATTGATGCCCCTGAAAAACTCTGGATTATTTAACGCAGCAAACAGATACCAGCAAGTGCAGAATAAAAACGCAAACCCATCAAGGGTCACAATCCAAGCTCTTACTTCTCCCAAACCAAAGATAAAAGTCACCAGCCACCTTAAAAGCACTATAAAATGTAAAGCATAATATAGAATTGTCACTTTATAAAGTGCATTAAGCAAAGAGATATCCGGATTCGTATAATTCTCGAGATAGACGGTTTTAGCTTTTCTAACCGCCAAAAATGAAGCGATAAAATAAACTTGAAATAAAATTTCGAAAAGAAAATAAAAAAACTGCATGACTGGCGTCTGATTCATAGCGTTTATGAAACTCACTTTTGCAGCTCTATCCTCAAAATATATCCCCGTCATCAAATACAGATTGAAAGCTGCAAACGGAATGGCGTGCAGTAAATGCTTCGGTTTCAATCGAAATCCAGAAAAACAGATCGACAATACATAGAGATAAAAAGAAGCTGGAGCCAAATAGTTGATGCTCCATCGAAATGCTTCGAGATTGATGTAATTAACAGGGAAATCACGCATCAAAAATTTCAATGCATCTGCAGCACATGCAAAAAGAAAAAAGGCAAGAAGGCAATTTGCCAATTTATATTTTGTTTTAACGGTAAACAGAAATAAGGCAAGAAACAGCACCAAAAATATTCCTATAAGTGCCGCTATTTCCAAAAAGCTGTATCTGTCCATTGTTTTTTAACTTAGGCGAAATTTAAAATTTAAATGGGAAAGTCTAAAAAAGTATGGATGATTTTATCCAAATTTTAAAAATATTTTGCTTAAAATGCTAAAAGTCTATCCGCTGAGGTTTTAAAAAAGAGACTTTTTAAATACCCCAATCATAAATGAAATCACAATCTCTCAATCTTAAAATAAGCAAGTTCCTCCTCGTTTCTTATCAGATTGCTTAATCGTTTAAAACCAACTTTTTGCAGCACATTTTGCGATCCGGTGTTATCGAGATCTGTTATGGCTACAACTTCATTTGTCTTTGTATTTTCAAAGCTATATTGAGTCATAGCCCTGCATACTTCTGTGGCAATACCTTTTCCCCAATATGCTCTACTAAGCACATACCCAATCTCTATCTGATCTGTATTGTGTACAAAAATACGGGCAACACACATTCCGATAAAACTATTATCCAAAGTATCAAATATCGCCCAACGGCTGAGATTTTTGTTTTTATAATTTTCTTGCAGTTCATTAAACATTTCGGCACATCTTTCTGGTGAAGTATCAGGAAGGTATTGCGTCACCTGCTTGTCTATAAAAAGATCAAAGAATGTCTGTTTTTCTTCAGGCAAAAATTCGCGGATAATTATTCTAGGGCTTTGATAAATAATATGCATTGGTACTATTAAAAATAAATAAGTTAGAAGCTATTTTCTAAAATTAGTAACAGAATTTTTCTTTTGTAAATATATCGAAATTTTTTAACCACGAAAAAGCATTCGCTGATTCGAGGGATCAAAACAAAAATTAAAAATAGTCCGAATCTTTCATCCAGGTTATTTGATCATCTTCATGAAATATGGGACAAAGAATTATACTTTTATCTCCTTTCTCATTGAGAATGTACCAATCTGTAGTAGTATCAACTATTAAATCAAGATATTTTTTTTCCTCTTCTGATTGAGCCAAAACCAAATCATCATCCTCAACTCCTTCTCCCAATAAAATGCTATCTTTTATAGAGAATTTTATATAGTCTGCTAAATGTTCATTTTCAGATGACTCAGCCAAATAATCAAATTTAAACGAAATATCTCCTGAACTCCTCATATCCCAGTTGGTTTCAACAATCGATCCAATGTTAAGGTCTCTCCAGTACAATTCGAATTTCTTCATTTCTTTTTAGTTTATTTTAATTCTCTATTTATAAAACATTCCAAACTTACACCAACCACTCACTAACCAACTTTCTATACGTCTCTCCTATTGGTAAAGCATTACCGCTTTTCATTAGAATCTGATTTCCATCAATAACCTTAATTTTATCCTTTGGAATAATATACGAACGATGAATTCGAATAAACCGATTCGGAAGTTTCTCCAAAATATCTTTCATATTCTCCAATGCCATAATCTTTTCGTCATTGGTATGAATTCGGATATAATCTCGTAATCCTTCAATATATAAAATATCGCTTAAAGCAATTTTATAGTGCTTTCGGTCCGCTTTTACAAATAGAAAATCATCTCCCGCTTTTTCAGTAGTTTGAAAAGTTTCCTGCCAGCGAATGAACTTTTCTACACTTTGATAAAAACGATTGAACGTAATGGGTTTCAGCAAATAATCAATCACATGAAATTGAAAAGCTTCAAGCGCATATTGTGGATAAGCCGATGTAATGATAAAATTATATTTCTGATTGAACATCTGCATCAATTCAATTCCCGTTAATTGCGGCATCTGGATATCAATAAAAATCAAATCGACCGATTCTGTATTTAAAACTTCAATCGCTTTAAAGACATCACTGTCGGCATACAGAACATTTAACCTTGAAATTTTAGATGCGTAATCGGCAATTAATTTGACAGCAAACGGCTCGTCATCCAGAATTATGCAGTTTATTTTTTTAGTCATTTTAAATCTATTTCTAGTTCAGCCGTAAAATGGTTTTCGTTGTTTGTGATTTTTATTTGATGTTTTTCGGGATAATGAATCTGTAAACGCTTTTGCAAATTATCTAATCCGATTCCGCCCAAACTATCTTTTTTCTGCGTTCCGATTTTATTCTTCACTTTAAAAATCAATTTTTCAGAAGAAACCTTTAGCTGAATTTCTATGGGTTCTGAGTCTGAAACCTCTCCGTGCTTTAAAGCATTTTCTACCAAAGGCGACAAAATATATGGCGGAATTTCTTCAAATTCGTTTTTGATTTCGACATTCAAATCAACCCGAACATTGTCTTGATGTCTCAATTGTTCGAGTTCAATATACGCTTTTATATAATCCACTTCGTCTGAAAGTCTGATCTTTTCTTTTTGAGATTCGTACGTTGTAAAACGCATAATCTTGCTCAATTTATCAATCGCGACCAATGACTTATCTGACTGAAAATAAACCATGGAGTAAATGTTATTTAAAGTATTAAATACAAAGTGCGGATTAATCTGCGCTTTCAAAAATTTGATTTCGGTATTCTTATTTTCTTCTAGAATAAGCTTGTTATATTCTAAAAGACGAATCGAATAAATAACAAACCAAAGAAACGAACTCAAAATAATCGCCATACTGCTGTAATGCAAATTATCGAGCATATAGTTCAGAAAATTAACATCGGTATAATTTACTTTATCAAATAAAAGTTTGGTTACAATTTGCTCAAAAAAGAATCTCAAAAAAGTAAAAACCAGATACGAAACAAAAACTCCTGCAAAAAGCCTTTTCCATTTAAAAGTCTTAAAAACCGTTTTCATTACGATCAAATAATTAAAATAGAACGTAATAATAAAAACGATAAAGTAAGTGCAAAGAAAAAGATCTGGTAAAAAAAATTGTCTTCCAATAGGGTTTTTCACGAAAGTGAAATAGAAAATTAAAATCCAATAAATAAAATGAATTAGACATTCCAGTTTTTTTGTAACGGTTCCTTTATACATTCGGTATATTTTTAAAACAAAGATATACATTCAATAAAAAGCATTTTTACAGGTTTGCAGATAAATCGAAGGGGTTTGTCGATAAAAGTGGTTTTTGGGTTTTAATTCTAACAGTTTTGTCCTGTAATTAATTTTAAAACCATGAACAGAATCATTTTAGTATCAGTCTTATTCCTATTTCAAATTAACGTATTTGCCCAACAATTTTCTGTAAAAGGAAAAATTATCAATCAGAACAAAATGCCGTTGGAATTTGCAACTGCCACTTTATTAAAGATCGATAAAACTTTGTACCAGCAAGCTTCAACAGATAGTTTGGGAAATTTTACATTGAAAGCAGAAAAAGGAAATTATCTCCTCATAATAGAACAATTTGGAACTGAATTTAGCAATAAGCCAATTGATATCAATCAAGATATTCATTTAGGAGAATTAGAAGTAAAAGAACAAATTCAGCTTGATGGTGTGACTGTAAAATCAAGAAAAAAATTGGTAGAGCAAAAAGTAGATCGTTTGGTTTTTAATGTCGAAAACTCTATTGTTGTAACCGGCAGAACTGCTTTGGACGCTTTAAAATCTACGCCAACCGTGAGAGTTCAGAACGAAACGATTTCTATTGTTGGAAAGGGAGAAGTCTTGGTTATGATTGATGATCGTTTAAATAAAATGACTCAGGAAGATCTTGTTGCATTTCTAAGATCGATTCCCGCAGATAACATTAAAAGTATTGAAGTAATTACAACGCCTCCTGCAAAATATGAAGCGGAAGGCAATAGTGGTTTGATCAATATTAAATTGAAAACTGCTAAAGCGAATTCGTGGACCGCTAATCTCGGAACTACCTATACACAAAGAAGTGATGCAAGCGGAAACATCAATGGATTATTTATTTATAATTACAATAAACTTTCGCTTCAAGCTTCAATCAATAAAGGAACAGAGCAATTTCGCACGACTTCAGATAACCAAATTTATTATCCTAATGAAGTTTGGAAACAAAATATTGCAACCAAATCAAAAACAGATTTATTGAGCATTGGTTTTGGTACCGATTATAAACTGACTGAAAATTGGACTTCTGGAGTAAAATATTTAGGAAGTTTTAATGACAGAAATTCAGCAAATAATCCGCTGACAACTCGTTACAATACAGCTGGAGAAATCAATTCTTATGTGTTTTCTAATGTACATGCACAGAACAAACCTCAAATGAATTCGGTTAACTGGAATAACGTTTTTAATTTAAATAATGAAGGCAAAAACATTACAGTAGATTTAGATTATTTTGACTACCAAAAAGACGATTCACGTGTGTTTTCGGGAAATGAAATGGATAATCAGAAAGGAAATATTCCTGGAACTTATTTTGCGGCAATTAATTCTAATTTAAACCGATTGAAAAATTATTCAGCAAAAATGGATGTTTCTATTCCTTATTCTTGGGCGAATATAAGCTTTGGCGGAAAAGGATTTTATACGAAAACTAAAAATAATTTAACGGTTTTTGACAACGAAACAGGAACTCCAATTCTGGACGTAAATTATTCTAATATATTCACGTACAAAGAGTACAACGAAGCAATCTATTTTTCTGCAAATAAAAAAATAAGCGAAAAATGGGAAACGCAAATTGGTTTAAGAACCGAAGCGACACAAACCGAAGGCTATTCTGAAAACCTAGATCAAACTAACAAAAACAATTATATTAAATTATTTCCAACCGCTTATGTAACTTACAATGCGAATGATAACAATTCCTACTCTTTAAATTACAGCCGAAGAATCCGCAGACCTGATTTTGATTATTTGAATCCGTTTGTGATTAGAACAAGTCCGTTTTATTATTCTGAAGGAAATCCTTTTTTGAAGCCTTCTATTATAGACAATTTACAATTCTCTTATATTCGCAATCAAAAATGGGTAAATAATATCTATTTTTCTCAAGTTTCAGATTTCGGTCAAGAATTAGCGATTATTGATCCTGAAACCAATATCACGAAAAGCACGCCAATCAATTATGCTGACACTTACCAAATCGGTCTTTCAACGTATTACAATTTCAATAAATATTCTTGGTGGAACAGCTTTATGGGATTCAATTTAAACTATCAAAATGTAAAATCGAGAACCAATTTAATTGCTTCTGTAGATGGTTACAATGGTTATATTTACACCAATAATGATTTTACGGTAAATCCATCTAAAACTCTTTTTATGGGTTTAAATTATGGTTTGCAATTGCCAGGACGCTATCAGGTTTTTAATATTTCAACTTTAAATATTTTAGATGTTTCGGTGAAATTTCTAGCTTTAAAAAAGAACCTTTCGATTACTTTGACAGGAGAAGATCTATTGAATGCACAAAAACCTTTAATTTCTTATTATTCAAACGGAATTAAGAATACAATGAAAAATTATGGATATTCAAGAGCTTTTAGAATTGCTTTAAGCTACAAATTCGGAAACCAAAGTGTAAAATCTAAAGAGAGAAACTTTGGAAATGAAGAGGAAAGGAATAGAGCGAATTAAGAAATAAAAAAAGCTTTACAATTACGATTGTAGAGCTTTCATATCTATCATCCAGGTTATTCCATCATCTTCATGAAATATAGGGCAAAGGATTATTTCTTTTTCTCCATTTTCATTGATAAGATGCCAATCTGTTGTGTTAACTAAATCAAGAAATTCTGTATTTTCTATTTCAGCCATTCTATCATTAGCCTCCTCGTCTCCTTCTTCTATAAGAATACTTGCCAATATAGAATGTTTAATAAAATCTGCAAGATGCTTATTTTTAGAAGGTTCTGCTAAATAATCAAACTTATAAGTAATTATTCCAAAATCTCTCATATCAAAATACGTTTTAACAATCGATCCAATATTAAGGTCTCTCCAATACAATTCGAATTTTTTCATTTCTTATCTTTAGATTATGAGAATTACTTCAAACAAATATAGACAAATGACTTTCTTATTTATGATGCTTTTCGAAACATTTCTGTATCCTAAATTAAAAAAATCAATTAAAATTTGCATATATGACCAATCGGTCATATATTTGCATCGTTAAATACAACCTATCATGACAAAAGGTGAAGAAACCAGACAATTTATTATAGAAAAAGCCGCTCCTATTTTTAATACAAAAGGAATTGCAGCAACTTCTATGAGCGATATTATGGAGGCAACCAAACTGTCTAAAGGTAGTATGTATGTTCATTTTGAGAACAAAGATGTTTTAGCTTGTGCCGCCGTAGATCATAATATGAAAATACTAAGCTCTAAACTGGAAATGGCACTTAGAGAAGGAAAAAGCGCCAAAGACCAGCTTTTTGCCTATATCGAGTTTTTTAGTAATCCTATCAATCCACCGGTAATTGGCGGATGTCCTTTGCTAAACTTTGGAACCGAAGCCGACGATACAAACCCGATTGTGAAAGAAAAAGTAAACACCGCTATCAAACGTGGACAGCAGCTTTTAACTTCGATTATAGAAAAAGGAATCGCAAATAAAGAATTTGATCCTGAATGGAATGCATCAGAATTTGCCATCGCGCTTTTTGCCATGCTTGAAGGAGGCCATTTAATGTCCCGTATGTCTGGCAATAACGATAATATGAAAACAATAGAAAAAACGCTTAAAAAAATTATATCTGAAAAATTGATATAATTTTTTTTACCTCAAAAGTGACCGATTGGTCATTTTTAAAAATTAATTAATTATAAAAACAAATACCATGTCAAAAACAATTTTAATTACAGGAGCTTCAAAAGGATTTGGAAGAGCTTGGGCAGAAGCTTTTTTAGCTAAAGGATACAATGTAGCAGGAACTGCTAGAAACCTTGAAACCTTAAACGATTTAAAAGAAAAATACGGAAATGCAATTTTACCTTTAAAATTGGATGTCAATAACCGTCAAGAATCACTAGAAGTGGTTCAAAAAGTAAAACAGCATTTTGGAACTATCGATGTTTTGATTAATAATGCTGGTTACGCACTTACAGGCGCAGTTGAAGAAGCAAGCGAAAGCGAAGCTAGAGAACAATTTGAAACCAATTTCTTTGGGACATTATGGTTAACCCAAGCTGTTATTCCAATAATGAGAGAACAAAAAAGCGGTCATATTATTCAGGTTTCTTCTATTTTAGGATTAGCAACTTTACCAACAGGAATGGGACTTTACAGTGCTTCAAAATTTGCAATTGAAGGTTTAAGCGAAACGTTAGCATCTGAAGTAAAACAATTCGGAATCAACGTAACTTTATTGGAACCAAACGGATACGAATCTAATATCTGGCATACAGGAATTACCAGCGAAAGTTTACCTTACTATGACGAAATCAAAAAAGCTCTAGCAGAAAGAGAAAACATATTCGGTAAAGTGCAAGCAACAGCTCCAGCAGTTGTGAATTTGGTAGAATCAGAAAATCCGCCGTTACGATTGTTGCTAGGAAAAGTAGCATTTCCATTCGTAAAACAAAGCTACGAGCAAAGATTAGAAAACTGGGAAAAATGGAATGACGTTTCGGTTGAAGCTCATGGTTAATTAATTTCCAATTTAAAATAAGAAAGGCAATCTCATACGATTGCCTTTCTTATTTTATCTGCTTTATTATCAAATCAAAAATTGCCAAACGTATTTCGATATTTATCCATCACTGTTTTGAACAAATCTTTATTGGATGGCGGCGAAAGCACAATTGCTCTCGAACCAGAATTTATAGATTCTTCGATATCATGTAAACTTTTCCCGCCAGTTGCCATTACAGGAAAATCGGGGAATTTAGCCGTAATTTCTTTTACAATTTTAGCTGTATGTGCTCCTCCAGAAACATGAAAAACATTTACGCCTGCCTCGATTTTTCCTTTTAAAAAATCATAATCAGAGTAAGCAACAGTTGCTACAATTGGTATCGCAATTTTTTCTCTTATTTTCTTAATGTCTTTATTTTCAAACGGAATATTTACAATAATTCCGGATGCACCTGCTTCTTCCGCATAAATTGCCATTTCTACAGATTTTTTTCCTTTAGTTGTTCCGCCTCCAACACCGCATACAATAGGTTTTCCTGCAAAATCAATCAGCGTTTTGATTATTTTTGGCGATGGTGGAAAAGGATAAACCGCCAAAATAGCATCGGCATCATTATTTTCAATAAGCGCCATATCTGTAGAGAAGAGAAATGATTTTAAGTTTTCATTTCCTAGCTGTAATCCTCGACAGTTTTTACTAATCATTTCTGGTGTAGATAGTGCTTTATTTATCGTTTTATTTCTTCTAAATAATCTATCCCAGAGAGAGATTTTCTTCTTATTTCCCCAAAATGAATCTGAAATTAAATTGATTTCCATGGTCTTGATTTTTGCATTATGACCAAATTTAGGATATTGAAATTTATTTTTTTTATAAAATAAATACGAAAAATTACATTTTGTAATGAGTTGGGGAAAATTTGTAGTGAAATAGAATCTGCCAATTCGTTTAATGGAAATCAAACAAAAACAGAATTCTTTATTTCAAAATAAAAATGCTTCACAAGCTGTTATCATTCCGTAGGAATGTTTCGTTGGTAAAAAAATGGCAACAACCTGATTCTACCGACCAGATGTTCCTACGGAACATAAGCGATTTATCGAAAAAAGCGCAAAATAGATTTATTTTGCGCTTTTATATTTTACTTGAAATGATTTTTTTATGCCCTAACCTTCTTAGCCTTCTTCTTCCCTTTCTTCCACCAAATAATAAATCCAGTTATAGGAAGAGAAGCTCCAATCAAACTAACCAAACTCCAAATTATTTTGCCAGTAAGTCCAAAGAAAACTCCTGTATGCAGATCATGATTACTTGCTTCGTAAATATCTGCAGCATTATTGTCTTTGTATAATTTCGTTCTGAGCATTTGCCCTGTTATTCCATCAAAAAAAATAGTATTTTGATTTCTTGCCCAATCATTTGGATACGTCATTCTTAATCGCAACTCTCCTGTTTTTCTTATCGAAAATGAAACTGAAGTTGCGCCAGGATATTTTGCATTAGCACTTTCGTAAATATTATTATAACGAACAGGAATTGTTGTTGAATCTATTTTTGCATTAGAAACCACTTCATCGCCTTTTCTTAATTTAGCGCCTGTAACTAAACTTACTCCTTTTTTTACCGTTTCATATTTAAAATAAGTTCCTGAAAAAGCAATTAAAAGCAAAAAAATAGAAGCGTAAAATCCGAGAACTTGATGTAAATCAAAATTGACTCTTTTAAAAGAACCGCTCCATTTTATCTTTAAAGATTGTTTAAGTAAACGCCTTTGCTTTGGAAACCATAAAATTAATCCCGTAATCAACATAACGATAAAAATCACAACTGCACAACCTTGAATAAATTCGCCCACTTCTCCTAACAACAAAGTGCGGTGTATTTCCAGAATTGTATTCAGCCAATCTGCTCCCTGCTGATTTATTAAAGTTCCATCGTATGGATTGAAATAATAGGTCTTTTTCTTTTTTGTCGAAATTTGAACTGTGGCATTCGGTTCTGTTTTGTCAATTTTTAAAGCCGTGATTTTCTGCTTCGGTTCCAGAAGTTCGTAATTTTCAATTATAGCTTTTAAACCTATAAAGGGCTTTTCCTGAACCGGAACATGAAGATATTCTTTCTGCGAAAAGTCTCGAATTTCTTCTTCAAAAACATACAGAAAACCTGTAATGCTCACTATAAAAACAATGAGGCCCGATGCTAAACCGAGCCACAAATGTATTTGTCTAATAGTATTTTTAAAACCTTTGGTCATAATTTGCAATAAAATCCAAATGTAGATAATATGATTCTAAATGACGAATTGTAATCTTAGAATTTAAACGTAATATTTCCTGTAACTCTTGTTGGGTTTTGAGCCGCTAGACGATAAGACCAGTATTTTTCGTTGGTAAGATTGTCTACTTTTAATCCTAATCTAAATTTTGGTCGGTCATAAAACACAGAAGCATCCAAAACAGTATAAGAAGGAATAGTGAATTTAAAAGTTGTTGTATTGGTTTGATAATATTCGCTTCCATAAATTCCTCCAAATCCAAATCCAAGACCAGAAGCAGCGCCTTCAGTCAATCTATAACTTGCCCAAAGATTGGCAGTTGTAGGCGAACCAGCAGTTGTTGGTCTTAAACCATTAATGCTCAGATTTGCTTTTGTATATTGGCTATCATTATAAGTATAACCCGCAACGATATTTAAACCTTTAATTAGGTTTGCAATAAATTCTGCTTCAAAACCTTTACTCAATTGCGTTCCGTCCTGAATCTGGAAGTTGATGTGATCTGGATCATCACGCGTAACATTCGTTACTTTGATATCGTAATAGCTAAAAGTTGCGCTAATTTTATTAAAGTCAAATTTAACTCCACCCTCTAATTGGTTTGCCTGATTTGGTTTGAAAGTATTTCCGTAAAAATCAGATCCACCTACATTATTGAATCCGTTCATGTAATTTCCGAAAACAGAAACTTTATCTTTAACCACTTGATAAACCGCTCCCAATCTAGGAGAAAATGCTGTTTGATTGTAATTTCCAGCAATAGAATCGCGGCTTGGATAATACACTCCTTTATTAATATAACGGTCAGCTCTAACACCAGCCATTACCAATAATTTATCTGTAACATTCAATACATCAGAAACATATGCGCTATACGTTCTTTCGTCATTTGATACCAAATTAGTGTATGTAGCATTTGCAAATAAAGGCTCTATTTTATTGATAGTAAAATTATTATAAGCATCTCCAGGTTTTCTAAAGTTAAGCGCTGGCATATTTACCGTTGCATCGTTACGTGTCGCGCGAAGGCTGTAAAAATCTAAACCTGCCACTACTCTATTACGTAATTTACCTATTTTAAAATCACCGTTGAAATTCTGCTGAATATCAGTTCCATAATATGGATAATCCTGATTGGTAACTTGCTGTCTAAGGGTTTCATTACTCAACATAGTCAAAGCCACAACATATCCTTCAGATGAAGATCTTGTGCGAGAAACTATTGTTTGTGAAGTCCATTCTTCTGAAATTTTATACTTCAATTGAGCAAATATATTATACTGCTGACCTGTATAGTTTACTGTATTATTGGCAAAAGAAAGCTTATACGGAATTCCTAATTCTTCAATGCTGTGAGCAGTCGCATCTGCTTTTGTATAAGGTGCCAATCGTGTTGGAGATGTTCCTTTAGAAACACTAAATTCAGCATCAATTAACAAAGTCAGTCTTTCATTTACTTCATAAGAAAAACTTGGCGCGATGAAAAAACTTTTATTAAAACCAGCGTCTTGAAAACTTCTTTCGCTGTGCAGTGCCGTATTAATTCTAAAAAGAGCCGTTTTGTCTTCATTAAGAGGCGTATTAATATCAGCCGTTAAACGATTCAAATCCCAATCGCCAGCCGAATAAGACACCTCTCCTTTAAAGAAATTAAAAGGCTTCTTAGTAACTCTATTAAACAATCCGCCAAAAGAAGAAATAGTACTTCCAAACAAAGTTGCCGATGGTCCTTTTATAACTTCGATACGCTCTAAATTAGAAGGATCAATCGTATTATAGGTAAAACTTCCAACCCCATTTCTTACCAATTGAGGCGTTGCAAAACCTCTAGAAATGTTAGTCGTTCTCCCTTGATTTCTCACTTCGGCAATACCAGCACCAGGAACGTTTTTAAAAGCACTGTTGTAATCTGTAATTACTTGCTCTTTCATCAATTCCTTACTCACAATAGTATAAACCTGAGGATTCTCCATGTTTTTGAGTTTCATTTTAGAAACCTCTTCACTTTCTTTTCTTGCAAATCGGTTTCCTCCCGAGCTTACAATTACCTCTTCTAATTTTTGCGAAGTGTAAGCCATTTCAAAATCAAGAGTAACTTCTGTATTATTCTGATCTACAATAACAGATGCTGGAGAAGATTCGTAACCGTTTAGTTTTATTTCAACGAAATAAGTTCCGAAAGGAATATTTTTTAATTGATATGTACCATCAGAATCGGTCGTAGTAGTTTTATTTAATTCTGAAATTTTAACCGTTGCACCTTGTAAAAAATTTCCGTCTTTAAGCACAGCCTTACCAGAAATTGTACCAATAGTTGATTGAGAAAAAGCCGTTTCTGAACAGGAGAAAAGCATCAAAAAGGCAACAAACACTTGAGTTAAAACATTGTTTTTAAGTGTTTTAAAAATTGTTTTCATATAAAATTTATAATTTATCCTTATTTAGACTGGTTACAAATATATAAATGAGAACTGACTTCTTAGAAAAAGATTAAAACTTTCTTAAAAAATAATTAAAAACCAAACATTACTATTTTCTTGCTTTTCAAAAAGATCTACTTCTTAAAAGATTGCCATTAAAATCTATTTTTTTAGAACAAGCATTTTATACCGTTTTAGCTACTTTAAAAATCTCATTTCTGACTTTACGAACTTCCATATGTATAACTTTAAATAGCTTTTGAAAGTAAAATTTTATTATCAAACTTTTATAGTGCAAGTTTTCTAAACTTAAATGCATCAGAAGCAACTTCTACATCATATATAATAAAGTACAACATTAACCCTTATTATCTTCTTATAAATTATAATTTTATAGAAAAAAGACTACTTATTAAGTAAATATAAATCAAAACCTTACGCTTTGTAAAGTGAACAGATTGTTATGTTTTTTAGAATTGGGTTGCAGAAACCGTTATTCTTTTTTATTTTTATGAAATCGTGTGAAACTCTAATCACTCGATTTAATATTTACAAATAAGAGAAAACTAAAATGAGCAACGACAAAAAACTAAAAGCTGTCGCTTTCGGAGAAGTACTTTGGGATATTTTTGATAATGAAAAGAAAATTGGTGGCGCACCATTAAATGTAGCGCTTCGCATGAAAGCCTTAGGCGTTGATTCTAATATGATTAGCTGTGTAGGAAATGATGCAGATGGAGAGGAAATTATAAACGAAGTCAGCAAACTAGGTTTAGAAACCAAGACTCTTTTAAGATCTAATGATTTCCCGACAGGATTGGTAAATGTAACATTAGACGAAAGCAAATCGGCTACTTATGAGATTCTTTATCCTTCTGCTTGGGACAAAATTATCCTAAACGAAGAAACGAGAGAATTAGTCGTAAACTCAGATGTTTTAATTTATGGAAGTTTGGTCTGCAGAGATGAAGTCTCTAGAAAAGCATTAGAAGAATTACTCCACACACATACTTATAAGGTTTTTGATGTCAATCTTCGAAAACCACATTATGATTACGAAATTCTACAACACTTAATGCAGGCAGCAAATTTCATCAAATTTAATGATGAAGAGCTAATGGAAATAAGTGCTGCATTAGATTCTCCTTACAATACTTTAGAAGAAAACATGAACTTCATCTGCTCTTTAACCAATGCTACAGCTATCTGTGTAACAAGAGGAAAAAATGGAGCTTTACTTTTATGGGATAAACATCTTTACGAAAACGAAGGTTATACCATAAAAGTTGAAGATACAGTTGGTGCAGGAGATTCATTTTTAGGAGCTTTGGTCACATCACTTTTAAATGGAAAAGAACCACAAGCAGCCTTAAACTTTGCTTGTGCGACGGGCGCTTTGGTCGCCGGATCTGCAGGTGGAAATCCCGAAATTTCAATCTTTGACATTGAAAATCTGATCAATAAAAATTAAAAGAAAAAAACTATAGCCTGATTTAAAAAATCAGGCTTTTTTTTATACTTAAAACATACAGTTTCTATTAAAAACATGGGAACTATGTAAATTTAAAACGTAATTATTTCTTCCTAATCGATACAAGCGCTGTAACTTGCATTTTTAAAATAATTAATGAAGAATGATGAAAAAATTACGAATTTCTCTTATCAATATACACGGACTTTTGAAAGGTTCTGGTCTTGAAATCGGTCGAGATGCTGACAACGGAGGTCAGACCAAATACATATACGAATTAGCAGAATTTTTATCGCAACATGAAGATGTAGAACACGTTCATCTTTTTACCAGATTAATAGATGATCCCGCTCTTTCGCCAGAATACACCGTGCCTATAGAGATTATAAATGATAAACTAGACATAAGGCGAATTCCGTTTCTAGGGAAAAAGTATAAAGCAAAAGAACAGCTTTGGGAAGGTCTTGATACTTTTGTGAATGGCGCGATGCAACACATTAAACAACACAATATTTTCCCAGATTGGATTCACTCCCACTACGCTGACGCGGGATATGCCGCAGCCGAATTATCAGCCGTTTTAAACATTCCTTTCGCACACACAGGACATTCTTTAGGATTCTACAAAAAGAAAAAACTAATTGAAAGCGGAGAAACGGAAGAAGAACTTGAAAAAAAGTACAAGTTTAAAGCCAGAATCGCCGCCGAAGAAAGAACATTAGAACTTGCAGAATTTATTGTTACTTCTACCGAACAGGAAATTGAAACCTACAAAGCATACAAAAACTTCGAATTAGGAAAATACCACGCCATTTCTCCTGGAATTGACACCCGAAAATTTGTTCCTTATTATTATCAAGAAAACGATTCGGACAAACATATGGAAGAAGCGCAACGAAAATATTGGGTTGCCGAAAGCATTTCTAAATTTTTAACCAATCCGCACAAGCCTATAATTCTGGCACTTTCAAGACCTGACCGTCATAAAAACTTGAACACTTTAATTGAAGTTTACGGAAAAGACAAAGAACTCCAAAGCATAGCCAATTTGGTTATTTTTGCTGGTATTCGAAAAGACATTGCCAAAATGCCCGAATCTGAAAAGAACGTTTTAACCGATTTGCTTCTTTTGATGGATAAATACGATTTGTACGGAAAAATGGCCATTCCGAAGAAACATGATGTTGAAAATGAAGTTTCGATTATCTACCGTTATGCTGCAGAAAAAAGAGGTGTTTTTGTGAATTTAGCTTTGCATGAAAACTTCGGCTTGACCGTAATAGAATCGGCTAGTTCTGGGCTTCCCGTTGTGGTAACAAAAAATGGTGGGCCTTCAGAAATTATTCCGGTTTGTCAAAATGGAGAATTGGTAAATCCACAAGAAGAAAGCCAAATTAAAAAAGCGCTACGCAATATTCTAACCGATGAAAATAAGTGGAAATATTATTCGAATAATGGAGCGATAAATATTCAGAAACATTACAGCTGGATTAGCCACGTCAATCATTATGTAGATATAATTAATGAAAATCTGTCTGTTTCCTCGACTGGAATCAAAAAACAGCATTATCCAAATATCAATATCGACCGATTAAAAAGAAAAATCGATCACTTATTGGTTTCAGATATTGACGGCACATTAATAGAACCCAAACTTGCAAATCCAGGTTTGAAAGAATTAAAAGCCCATTTAACCAATCGAACCGATAAAATGGCTTTTGCAATGGCTTCTGGACGCAATTTGGAACTCGTAAAGAAAGTAATTGACGAAGAAGAATTTCCTCTGCCCGATTTCATTATCTGTTCGGTTGGAACTGAAATCTATTATACAAACGGAAAGGATTATATTCTAGATAAAGGTTGGGCCAAATTTCTCTCTGGAAGATGGAAAAGAGACGAAATTGTCAATAAACTGAAAGGCATAAAATGGATTAAACTACAGGAAGAAGAAGCGCAAAACCCTTTTAAAATCTCATATTATTATGATAAAGAACATTACAATCATGATGAGTTAATTCAAATTTTAGGAACAGGCTGGTACAAAGTCAATATTATTCCGAGTCACGGTCAGTTTTTAGATTTTATTCCGAAAAGGGCTTCTAAAGGAAATGCTATTAAATTTTTATGCCGAAAATGGTCGATTCCTTTAGGAAACGTAATTGCTGCAGGAGATTCTGGAAATGATGTTGATATGTTTAGAGGTCCAGTGAAAGGAATTATTGTTGGAAATCGAAGTTCTGAACTTGCCGATTACGAAACGACCAAAAATATTTATGTCGCTAAAAATTCAGCTTCAGAAGGAATTTTGGAAGGTTTAAAACATTATAAAGTTATAAAATAATATTGTTGAGTTAAAAATTCTAAACACATAGAAACATAGGTTTTATTCTGACTTAAAGAGAAGAAAAAGAAACTAGTTTTCAAACATAGAACAAACTCAAGGGTCAACTTTGTCAAAGTTTTGAAACCAAGGGTATAATGAACATAAAACATAAATTATAAAATTGGTTTATGCATTTTTGTCATTTCGACGAAGGAGAAATCTCCGCGAGAAGCTCGACAAAGATTGGATTTTCGTTACGGAGTTACTTGCGGAGATTTCTCCCTTCGGTCGAAATGACAAAGATTGTGGTTACTGTGTAATACTAAAGTTCCTTACACTCTTGCTTTCAAAACTTTGACAAAGTTTAACGGTTAAAAGATCTATGTTCATTTTAACTAAATAAAATGCCTTTTTTAACTCAAAGTAAAACTATGATTCTTTGTGTTTAAAAAATTAAAAATATACTAACAGTTTAAAATAAATAATAAAATGTATTCAGGTTCAGGATTTAGCAACTGGGAAATTGGAGATGTTGATGTATTTATAGATGAAAAAGGAATCCATCATTTATTTCATTTAATCATTCCCAATCACGATTATATCGCTCATGCCATTTCAAAAGATGGCCTTTCGTGGAAACGAGTAAAAAATGCCCTATTTGTTGGCGATCCTGGAGAATGGGACGATGATATGTTATGGACGATGCATATCAGCAAAAAATCGGATGGCGAAGGTTATGAAATGTATTATACAGGTCTTAAACGCCAAGATAAAGGAATCGAACAAAAAGTAGGAAGAGCAATTTCTACCGATCTGCTTACTTGGAAAAAAGAAAATCTATACGGACTTCCTTTTAAAAGTGAAGCGCCACATTATGAGGGCAAGAATAATAATCCGCGTCAATGGATAAGCTTTCGTGACCCATTTAAATACCAATACAAAGGAGAAGATTATTTGTTAATCTGCGCCCGAAGCGCCTCTGGACCAACATACCGCAGAGGCTGTATTGGTGTAGCCAAAAGAGAAAAAGAAGGTTATGTGCTGCAAAAACCGCTTCATATTCCGTACGTGTATGATGATGTAGAATGCCCGTGTGTGTTTGAAATTAAAGGAACGCATTATCTTTTGGGATCCATTAGAGAAGATATTAAAATCCGTTATTGGTCTTCGCCAGAATTTAGGGCAGAGTATTCTGCATTTCACAACAATGTACTAATGCCACAAGGAAACTATGCCGCCAGAGTGGTTAAAGATGGAAAACATTTCTTGGTTTACAATTTCTATTTCGCAGACGGAAACGTCAATACGCATCGTGTGATTCCGCCACCGAAAGAATTGGATGTCGATAAGAGCGGAAGACTTCTTTTGAAAAGCTATTATTATTGGCAAAAACTGTATCAGAAAACCATACTTCAAAAAGATCTGCCCCTTCCCTTACCTATTTTAGGAAATCCGACAGCAGAATTTGTTTTGGAAAACGAAAACAAATGGCGATTTGGATGCCGAAGCGGTTATGAAATTTATGGTTTCGAAAAGCCATCAAATGATTTTGTTTGGGAAGGAACATTGTCTGTTGAAGGAATGGGAAAAACGGGCTTTGTAATTGAATGTGATAAAGAAGGAACGGGCTATTATATTTCGATTGATTTTATGAATGGCTTCGTGCAGTTTAGAGCTTGGGGATTTAATGAAAAGGATGTGAAGAATAATTTTATCTTTGAAAACATCCAAACCAATCAGTTTGAAATTAGTGACGAAAAACAGATTTCTTTTAAAATTATCCGCTACGGAAATTATTATGAACTTTCGATAAATGACATTGTAAAACTAACTTTATTGGATTTTAAATACAACGAAGGAAAAGTCGGAATCTATGTCTGTTCGGCTGTAATTTCGATAAGCGATTCTAAAATTCATGTCATTCCAGAACCAGAAAACGAATACGCAGCTTCTGATCCTGAAAAATATGATAATGAATTACAACCCAATTCTCTAATTTAAATACTTATGAATATACAACCCCTTAAAATCGGTATGGCATTGATACTTTTAATGTCTCTTAATTTTGCTAATGCCCAACAGAAAGATGCTGAAAAATGCCGTTATACCAAAACACCTCAAGGTTATCTGATGGTTCTTCGCGAAGGCGATAATGTTTTGGAACTAATTGAAAAATTAGCCAAAGAGCAAAATATTCCGTCAGCAAATTTTACTGGAATAGGTTTTGCACAAGATGCCACTTTTGGATTTTATGATTTCAACCAAAAGAAATTTCACCCCAAAACTTTCAATAAAGTAGAAATGGGAAGCATTACGGGATCTATTGCTTGGAGCGGCGACAAACCTTCAATACATATGCACGGAGTTGCAACCGATGATAAATTTGATGCTTACGGCGGTCATATTCTTGGACTGAAAGTAGGAACGGGTTCTATGGAAATTTATATCACAGTGAATCCTGAAAAACTAGAAAGAAAAATAGAACAGCCATTGAATGCAAATGTGTTACAATTGCCTTGTTTAAAGTAGATTTTTGCCGTCTTAAACTTTGTCAAAGTTTAGAACTTTGACAAAGTTGTCTTACCAGTCTTCTCAAAAAATATAAGTAAACAGGATAATAAAGCTGTTTTTATTTTGAAAGATAAAACCTATATTGGCATTCCAAACTGATAATTCTAAAAAATGCCACATAGTCCTTCTCCAGAAGATGTAAAGAGAATTTTCGAAAATTATTTTACTGCCGATATGAATATCTGGACGGGATTTTCGGAAAAAATTAGAGTTCGTGAATTTGACAAATCTGAAATTATAAAAGATTATCACGGTGTCGAAAAATATCTTAACATCATTATTAAAGGATCGGCTGGACTATTTGTTTGGGATGGCAAAAGAGATATTTGCATTAATCTTCTTTACGAAAATAGTTTTATTAGCGATTATATGTCTTTCTTAAATCAGCAGCCGTCTGTTATTAAAACCGAAGCTTTAGAAGATGTAACGCTTTGGTCTATTTCTAATCAAGATTTAAATGAATTGTACCAAAGATCGGAAACGGGTTTGCGAATCGGAAAAGCTATTTCTGAAATGCTTTATGTTCGTAAACAGCAAGAACAAATAAACCTTTTGACACTTTCGCCACAAGAACGTTATTTAAAACTTATAGAAGGACGTCCAGAAATTTTTCAAAGAACGCCACTTAAAATCATTGCTTCCTATTTGGGATTAACGGCCGAAAGTTTAAGCCGAATTCGAAAAAGAGTTATGGAAAAATGATTTCTTACCCAAAGTCAATTTTATTTTCATTTTCACGCCCTAAGTTTGCTTCACTAAACCAAACAAATTTAAAACGATGAAAAATAAAATCAACTTTGGCGCTATTATAGTTTATTATATAATTGCTGTAATCTGCAGATATGCAGCGGTTAAAACCAATTTATTATCTGGAATAGAAAATCCGTATTTAGCCATCTTGCTGCGCGGTGTTGGTCCTGCTTTAGGAGCTTGGGCTGCAATAAAAATATTCTCGCTTCATAATCCGATGTCATTAAAAGGAATTTATAAAAATGCTCTAGTTCCGTTTGCCGTTTATTGGATTCTTCCAGCCGTTTTAATTGCAAGTGTTTATTACTTTACAATCGGTAAATTTCCAATTTTATTAATGTTTACGGTTTTGGCTTACGGACTTTTAGAAGAAATCGGTTGGCGCGGATTTTTACAAGAACAATTAAAATCGCTTCCTAAATTTACTTCGATATTGATTATTGCTTTACTTTGGTTTGCATGGCATTTAAACTTCGAAATAACGCCAAGCAATATGATTTTCTTCGGAATCATTTTCTTCGGAAGTTGGGGAATCGGAAAAGTATATACTTCTACAGGATCGTTATTGGCAGTTGCAGGAGTGCATTCGCTAAACAATTTCTTCCGTAATGGCTTGCATGAAACAGAGCTTACTTTAATCGTTGTGTTATTAGTAATATGGGTTGGTTTTATTATTCTTTATAACAGAAAATATAAAACTGTAGTAAATCCAACATAGACTTTAAACCCTAAACTTTGACTTCAATGAACCTTTATCTTCAATAAAATAACCCCAATCATTGTCATTTCGACCGAAGGGAGAAATCTCCACAAGTAGCTCCGCAACGAAAATCCAATCTTTGTCGAGCTACTAACGGAGATTTCTCCCTTCGGTCGAAATGACAAAAATGTGAAAACCAACTTTATAATTTATCTTTCCTCGAAGTTCTTTACACCCATGGTTTAAAACTTAAAAATTATTCTCCCTTAATTTAATCGTTCTGTAGTTTCCATTCTCAAACAATGTTCACTTCCTAAATACAAAGGATCTCCATGTTTCTCCGACCAAAATCCGTCTAAAACATCTTTTGTAATGCATCTATAAACCGCAACTCCTTTATAGGTTTTATGGTCATCTCCTTTATAACTGAAATTAATTACCAGAATATTATCTTTAAAGAAACCCGTTCCTTTTTGTTTGTGCGAGTTGATAATCCAATCTGCTTTTATGCGGTTGTTTTGATCTAACGTCAGCGTCAAAACACCTTTGTATGTTATCTCATTACTTTCGTCCTGATTGCTTCCAGAAATGGAATAAGTGCCTACTAAATCTTGTATTGTCATTTATTTAATGCGCTATTTTTTTGCAAAAGTAAAAATTATCTTTTAAATCAATTTTCTACCATTTTTTTCTAATAATAACTCATTGTAAAATTTTAAAATAAAAGTTGAAATTTTGTTAATTTCTTATGAAATTAAGTAAGATCATTTGAGTTTTTATGATTAAATTGGTTGTATGAGAACAAATCCTGACGTACTTATTATTGGAGGCGGTCTTGCTGGTCTGGCAAGTGCTTTACACTTATCCAAAAAAGGATTGAAGGTGATTCTTATCGAAAAAAACACCTATCCAAAACATAAAGTCTGCGGAGAATATATCTCAAATGAAATCCTGCCATATTTATTTTGGTTGGAATTAGATGTTAGGGAACTTCAGCCAACCAGTATTTCTAACTTTGAATTTACAGCCCAAAATGGAACAACGGCAAAAACTAAACTCCCACTGGGCGGTTTCGGAATCAGCCGTTATGCATTGGATAATTTCTTGTTTGAAAAAGCAACCGAAAATGGCTGTACCATTATAACCGATCACGTCTCTCATATTTCTTTTGAAAATGACATTTTTACTGTAACTACTTCTGAAGAAATTCTTTCATCAAAAATAGTTTTAGGCGCTTACGGCAAAAGATCGAATATAGATCAGGTTTTGTCTCGAGATTTCATTTCTAAAAAATCACCTTGGCTTGCCGTAAAAGGACATTACGAAGGAAATTTTGACGAAAGTCTTGTGGCTTTGTACAATTTTCAAGGTGGTTATTGCGGCGTTTCAAAGGTCGAAAACGACGTTATAAATATTTGCTATTTAGCCGATTTTGATACTTTTAAAAAATACAAAAACATCGAAGAGTACCAAAAAGCGGTGCTTTATAAAAATAAAAAATTGAAAGGGATTTTTGAAAACAGCACTTCCCTATTCGAAAAGCCTTTAACAATCAGTCAGATTTCATTCGATAAAAAAGAACCTGTAGAAAATCACATTTTAATGATTGGAGATACTGCCGGATTAATTCATCCCATGTGTGGCAACGGAATGGCAATGGCAATTCATAGCGCTAAAATAGCTTCTGAGCTCGTACTTGATTTTTATTATGGAAAAATAGAATCGAGAAGCGAATTTGAAAAAGAATACATTAAAGAATGGAAAAAGCATTTTAGCAAAAGATTATTCTTTGGTAGAATTTTAGCCAAAGCGCTGACACATAAAAATCTGACTCATATCATGACAACCGTTGCAGCATCAATTCCTGCTTTACTTTCGTTCATTATAAAACAAACGCATGGCCGACCAATAACAATTGAATAAATGGGTGTAAACACTAAATATAGAACAGAAGAAATTGAAATAATGGATGATTTTTCGCTTCAAAGCGAAGAGCTTATTGGCGCGTTAGATCAAATTGCTTCTATTAATCAATTGCTTGGCGGAAATAAACTCACGCTTCATGGCATAAAAGAACTCTTAAAAAAGACGGATACTTCTCAAACCATTACCATCGCCGATATTGGATGCGGAAATGGAGATATGCTGAGAATGCTTGCCAAATATGGGAAAAAGCGAAATCTCAAGTTCAAATTAATTGGAATCGACGCCAATGCTTTTACAATTGATTATGCCACGAAACTTTCAAAAGATTTCCCGAACATAGCATATAGCTGTATGGATATTTTTAGCGAAGAATTCAATCAGCTAAAATACGATATTGTTTTGTGCACGCTAACGTTGCATCATTTTACCACCAGTCAAATTGCTGAAGTAATGAAAACTTTAAACCAAAATGCCTCGATTGGAATTGTGGTAAACGATCTTCATAGAAGTAAAATTGCGTATCGATTGTTTGAGCTCATAAGCGTTGTGTTCAATCTCAATACAATGTCGCGCAACGATGGTTTGATTTCTATTTTAAAAGGATTCAAAAAAAACGAATTGGAGCATTTCTCCAAAAAACTAAATCTAAAAAACTATTCCATAAACTGGAAATGGGCCTTTCGCTACCAGTGGATAATTACTAAAATATGAGTGTAAAGATAATCACGGCTGTTAAACAGCTTCCGCAATATTCTCGAACGACCGAAGAAATACTTCCGCTTGTAGACGTATGGCTTGAAGGTCAGGAAGAGCGTTTTATCAAAAAAGTAAAAAAGATATTCGAAGGCGCTTCTGTAGACAAGCGCTATTCTATCATGGAACCTTCAGAAGTGTTCAACGCTACTTCATTTGAAGAAAAAAATGATATTTATAGCCGCGAAATGATTGTTCTAGGACATCAAGTTCTCGAAAAAGCATTAGAAAAAACAGGCTGGGATCCGCAGAGTTTAGACTATATTATTACGGTAAGCTGTACCGGAATTATGATTCCTTCGCTTGACGCTTATCTGATTAATAAAATGAAATTAAGACAAGATATTGTTCGTCTTCCTGTAACCGAAATGGGCTGTGCCGCAGGAATTTCGGGAATTATTTACGCTAAGAATTTTCTAAAATCGAATCCTGGAAAACGTGCTGCAGTGATAGCAGTAGAATCGCCAACTGCCACTTTTCAGCTCGATGATTTCTCCATGCCAAATATTGTAAGCGCTGCAATTTTTGGAGATGGAGCGGCTTGCTGTTTATTGTCATCAAAAGAAGAGGATGCTGGTCCTGAAATTCTCGACGAACAGATGTATCATTTTTATGATGCAGAACATATGATGGGCTTTAAATTAACCAATGGCGGACTGCAAATGGTTCTCGATATTGAAGTTCCAGATACCATCGCTTCTCATTTTGGTGACATTATTCATCCTTTTCTAAAACAGAATAATCTTGAAATTAAAGATATTGACCACATGATTTTTCATCCTGGCGGAAAAAAAATCGTAACAACGGTTGAATCACTTTTTGCCGGATTGGAAAAAAATATTGATGACACTAAAGAGATTCTAAAACAATACGGCAATATGTCGAGCGCTACGGTTTTGTATGTTTTAGAAAACATTATGAATCGAAATCCGAAAAAAGGAGAAAAAGGCTTAATGCTCAGCTTTGGCCCTGGATTTTCGGCACAAAGAATTTTATTGCAATGGTAATTTAAAAGCTTATGGAATTAAATGATATTATAAAACAGCTACCTTACAGCGAACCATTTTTGTTTGTAGATGAATTGCTTCATGCAGATGAAAATGGCGTAACTGGAACGTATACCTTCAAAGAAAATCTTGATTTTTACAAAGGCCATTTCAAAGACAATCCGGTTACTCCAGGCGTTATTCTAACTGAAACAATGGCTCAGATTGGAATGGTTTGCTTGGGAATATTTTTGTTGGGAAATGAATTGGGAGAAAATACTGTGATTGCCTTCACTTCTGCCGATATGGAATTTTTAAAACCCGTTTATCCAAATGAAAAAGTAACGGTAACTTCGGAGAAATTGTTCTTTCGTTTTGGAAAATTAAAATGCAATGCGGTCATGAAAAACGAAGCTGGACAAGAAGTTTGCAGAGGCGTTCTGGCAGGAATGATAACAAAGAGATTATGAAAAAACGAGTCGTTATAACAGGTCTTGGAGTTGCAGCACCAAATGGTGTTGGAATTTCGGCGTTTACTCATGCGCTGCAAAATGGCATTTCGGGTATTCGTCATGACTCTCAGTTAGAAGAGTTGCAATTTTCTTGTCAGATTGTGGGTCAGCCTCAAATATCTGAAGAGTTGAAAGCGCAGTATTTTACAGAACTCGAACTTCGCGGATTTAACAGCGCCGGAATTTTATACGGTGTTATTGCGGGTATGGAAGCTTGGAACAACGCAGGATTGCCTATTAACGAAAATCCAGATTGGGATAGCGGTGCCATCTTTGGAGCTGGAACTTCTGGAATTGATAAATTTCGTGAAAGCATTTATAAAATTGATGAACTGCAAGTCAGAAGATTAGGAAGTACAGTTGTTGCACAAACGATGAACAGCGGTGTAAGCGCTTATCTTGGAGGTAAAATCGGATTGGGAAATCAGGTAACGACCAATTCATCGGCTTGCACAACAGGAACTGAATCCATATTAATGGCTTACGACCGCATACAATCTGGACAAGCAAAACGAATATTAGCGGGAAGCACTTCTGACAGCGGTCCCTATATTTGGGGTGGATTTGACGCGCTTCGTGTCTGTTCTTCTAAGTATAATGACAATCCCGAAAAAGGTTCAAGACCAATGAGTGCTTCGGCTGCCGGATTTGTTCCTGGAAGCGGTGCAGGAGCTTTTGTAATTGAAGATTTGGAAAGCGCTTTAGAACGCAACGCTACTATTTATGCCGAAATATTGGGTGGAAATGTCAATTCGGGCGGACAGCGCGACGGCGGAAGCATGACTGCTCCAAACAGTATAGCTGTGCAAAGATGTATTAAAACTGCTATTGCAAATGCCGGAATCCATCCCAATGAAATTGATGCTATAAACGGGCATTTAACAGCAACAACAAAAGACAGTCTGGAGATTGAAAACTGGACAAAAGCCTTGGAACGAAGCGGTTCTGATTTTCCGTATATTAATTCGCTGAAAAGCTTAACAGGACATTGTTTAAGTGCTTCTGGAAGTATCGAAAGTGTTGCCGCGGTATTACAGCTTCACGAAGGTTTTTTATTTGGAAATAAAAACTGCTCTGATCTTCATCCTGAAATTGCGGCATTGATTGATCCTTCAAAAGCACTTATAGAAACGATTAAAACTAACCCAAAAATAATTGCAAAAGCCAGTTTTGGTTTTGGCGATGTAAACGCATGCGTAATATTTAAAAAATTCGAAAATTAAAATGGACAGAAAAGAACTAACCGAAAGATTAAAAGTAATTATAAAGCCTTTTGCAACCAATACAGAAGCTTATGACAATTTAACTGAAGAAACAGACTTCATTAAAGACCTCAATATAAACTCGGCTAATTTGGTGGATATCGTGCTGGATATTGAAGAAGAATTCGACATCGTAATTGACAATGCCGATATGGAACGAATGCTAGATGTTAAAACTGCTTTGGAAATCATCGAAACCAAACTAGCTGCAAAATGATTGGCAATGACATTATAGATCTCGCTCTATCCCGTAAAGAAAGCAATTGGCAACGGAAAGGTTTTATAGAAAAGCTTTTTACAGCCGATGAGCAGCAGCTTATAAAAAAGTATGATGAACCAGAAATCATGGTTTGGCTTTTATGGAGCATGAAAGAAGCTGCGTATAAAATCTATAATCGTCAGACCAAAATTCGTGAGTTTAGCCCAAAAAAGCTTGTTTGTTTTATAGAATCATTAGACATAAATAATTCATGTGGAAAAGTAGTTTGCAATAAAAATATTTATCACACCAAAACTATTTTATCTCCAGAAAGCATTCATACGGTTGCTGTTACCGATTTTAAAGATCTAAATAATGTGATTGAAGTTGAAAATAAAGAAATTGTAAAAGACGAAAACGGTATTCCGTATTTGAAAATTCCTTTCAATACAGTTCAAGATATTTCAATTAGTCATCATGGGCGTTTTGAAAAGAGGATTATGATACAAAATTAATTTATCAAACACCTATCGGTTTCATTCAAACAAATCAGGTTTTAGTTGCTCAGAATATTCTTTATATTTGATTCTTTATATGTTCAATTCATATTCACCAGAAAGCAAAAATCTATGAAAATACTTTTTACAAAAACAGTATTGCTTTTACTTTTCTTAACCTTATTTTCTTGTGAAAATAAAAAACCAAAACCAGTCGCAAAACCTGCCTATAAAGCGGGTGTAATTTTATCTTTTGATGATGCTTATGTCGATGAATGGTCGGAAGCCGATCAAGTTTTGCGAAAATATTCTTGGAAAGCCACTTTTAACGTCTGCAGAATTGATTCGATTGGAGCTCCTGAAATCAAAAAACTACTCGAAATGCAAAAATACGGTCATGAGATTGCCGGACATGGTTATCATCATTACAATGCCGTTAAGTTCACTCAAAAATATAGCGTCAAAGAATATCTAAAACAGGAAATCGATCCGATGATTATTTCTATGAAAAAAAAGTCTTTCAACGTTACTTCCTTTGCTTATCCATATGGCGAAAGATCAGATTCGCTGGACAAAGCACTTTCTCCTCTCTTTAAAATTATTAGAGGAAGAGCATTTGGAGGCGAAATTCCAGAAAAGCAAGACAGTTATTTTAATAATTCAAAAATTGTATTTGCCTTTGATATCGATAACAGCCACATTCATTTTAGTATTCCGTATGTATTAGAATTATTAGATTATGCCAAAAAGAACAATAAAATTCTACTTTTATGCGGTCATAAACCGGTAAAAGAAATCACAGAAAATTATCAGGTGAAAATCGAAACTTTAGAATTTATCTGCAAATACATGAAACTGAATGATCTTAAATTCTATAAACTTTCAGATTTAGACAATTTGCTTCCTCCACAACTTTAGTCCAAAAAATAGAAATTATAACCAATGAAGATTTATCTTATTTCAATGATGGCTGCCGTAACGGTTTGTCAAGCCCAAGTAAAAAATCCTGTAATTAAAGCTTCTTCTAAAATCTGTTATATAAAAGAAGATAATGAAGAAAAAACGAAATGGTATTTAGATTCAAAAGCAAAACCAGATTTATACGTAACCAATAAAACTCCGAAAGAGAAAACGGTTACTTTTTATACCAATGAAGATTCCATCTTCATAAAACTAAAGCCTGGAAAAAAGTTTGATTTTGCCGTTATTTTAAATAATACCGACAACTGTTATACACGTATTGAATGTCCGTCTTTACAAAACTTTTCAAAACTCAAACCTGAAATACACGATACAATTCCTTTTGTTCTTTCAGAGTTTAACAACATTATTTTCAAGGTTAAATTAAACGACAAAGAAACACTCGATTTAAAATTTGATTCGGGAACTAGTGATTTTCTTTTAACGAATGATATGATCAGTCAGCTAAAATTAAGCAGTTTAAAAGGACATCGTTTCCAACTTGGAAATCAAATCTGGAAAGATCAGCAGATTTATCCTGTAGAATTATCTGGACAAGGAACTGTGGGGCGCTTTGGCTGGAATCTATTTGATGGCAAAATTGTAGAAATCGATTATGATAAAAAGCTTTTTATAATTAATTCTACGTTGTCCAAACGAAACAAAGAGTACACAAAATTGGATATGGAATTTACGCATACTTTGTTTTGCGTTCAAGGACAACTTCAAATAAAAAATACAGCTTATAAAGGCCGTTTTCTTTTTGATAATGGCTATCAGCGTACCGTAATGCTCGATCAAGAAATGGTACAAGAACAGCATTATCCAACAGAAAGTTTACCTGTCCTTAAAAAAGTAATTTTAAAAAATGGTCAAGGCGAAGAAGTTCCAGTTGTGACCGTGAAAAACGAAAAACTTTACTTAGGCAATTTATGCCTGAATGATGTTCCCGTACAATTATTAACAGCAAACAATCCGGCACGATTTAAAACCCATATTCTTGGTAGCGAAGTTTTAAAAAGATTTAATACCATTTTGGATTTTCAGGAAAATAAAGTTTACTTGAAACCAAATTCGCTATGGAATGAATCTTATACTGAAGGTTCATAAAGAATCATAATTATTGTAAAACTCAAAGAATCTAATTTAAATAAACCCATTAAATTAGATTCTTTTTTTGTTTCATAATTAAATACTTAGAAGTTTTAAATAATTTAAAACTATCTTTCAATTCTTCGACCCGTTTTGGATCAAACTAAGGCAATTGCAGTTCGTTATTTTCTTTCCACTTTTTAACGGTTTCGGAAATTTCATCTGCTTCCCCTCCCTCGCGGAAGAAAATAGAATATTTAGAAAAATTTTTAAAAGGAAAATAATTTATTGATATCAAAAAAAAAGCCCTGAATAACCAGAGCCTTATTATGAATGATTGGTTTTTAAATAATCTCAAGCTCTGTTTTACCTTTTGGCATGTAAAACATTTGGTCAATCATGAGTTCTTCTTTTGTTTTATCATTATATAAGTAGAGTGCAGGTTCTCCATTTAATTTTTTAAAAGTGGCTAATTTACCATATCCATAAAATCTTAAGATAGTGTCTTGTGGAAAAGGCATCACTTTAAATCCATTCTTTGCATCATCTATCAAACTACTGATTCGAGCTTTAGATTCTGAACTGCTTAAATACATTGAGATTGCCATGTTTTTTTCTCGACCACTTATTTTTTCTGCAAACTCTGCATCTTTTTCTTCTTTCAAAAGATTAGCAAGATTATTATAGGCTTGAATTACTTTTTCTTTTATATCGTCTACATCTTTTAAGTTTTCGCCATTATTCCAATTGACCAGAGAATATGGGATTTCGGCTACAAATTCTGTTTCTTGAGTAAGAAAAGGCACTTTTTGATTTTCTTCAACTTGAGGAAGTTTTACTTCCTCATAATCATTTATACGTTTAAAATCATTGTTTGCAACGTCATACAATCTTACATTAAATTTTAAAGAAGCATCAGGATGAAGATTCTCCGTACCAGCTAATGGTTTTATATTTGCTGTTATAAACTGTTCTCCAGATTTATAAATCGCATAGTTAATAGGAATGTTGGTTGAGATTTGGCCTTTAGTTTCCATTGTTACTACTGGAATGTCGTTAACTAAAATTTCAAAATTGCAAGCGGAAACAGAAAAACTTATTGTGTAATATGGTTGGTATATCATTATTTATTTTAAATTATAATTAATAATTTAGTAACCTTTATGGTTTATGGCTTTTTATAATTTTTTAAATACCTATCGTAGCCATCTTTGTTTTTATCATCAGCAAAATTCTTATAACTATATGACTCTTTTTTAAACCCTTTTTTTTCTAGATAATCTAAATAATCTCCATAATACATAAATGATGCTGAAATCCATTGTTTTCTAATTGAAGTGTTGTTTTTATTAAATACAATAAAATCAGATTGATTTTGAGTTGCACCAGTTATTAAATAAAAGCTTGTTTTATCTTCCCACAATAAAGCATCGGGCGATTTCTTATTTGATTCAAGCATATTTATGTAGTTTGGTTTTCCTAATTTCCCATTTAAAGCTTCAATTAACAGGCTTATTTTATCATTAGTATATAATTGCACGTGATAAAAGTTCAATAAATTATCTTGTTTAGAAAATTCAAAACGTATATTATTAGTGCCAAATTCTCCTTTTTTATCAAGATATCCACTTAAATCAACGCCATTAAAATAAAGGATTTTTTCCGATTCAGATTTGTATGAATTATATAATTGGGGATCTACTATTGAATAATCTTTATCTAATTTATTTGGAATTTCTCCGAAAAAGGTGTCAAGTTTCTCTGTAAAAGTAATTTGCGCTAAATCTTTTTTTTGTGAATTACAGCTTTGCATTAAAATGCAAATAATTGTTGATGTGATTATTTTTTTTAACATTATCAAGGTTTTACATAACTTTTTATCTTATAATCATCCCCTTCACTCTCCATAATTTTTGCATATTGATAATAGGAAATTTGTTTTTTATCCTTATTTTTTTCTTCTAAATAATCTAAATAATTACCATAATATTGAAAAGGACCAGGAGAAAATATTTGTTTTCGAATTATTAGATTTGTTTTTTTAAAAACTCTAAAAATTGCTGTATTTTGAGTTGCTCCTGTCAATGTATAGTAATTTGATTTATCTTCCCATAATAAAGCGTCTGGAGTTTTAGGTTTTGAAAAAAGTATATTAACATATGACGGTTTCCCAATAGTATTATTTAAAACGTCTATTAACTTATTTACATTTTTATTATAAAATAATGTTACATGATAATAATTTAATACATGCTCTTTTTTTGAAAATTCAAAACTTACAGAGTTAGTACCAAACTCTCCTTTTTTATCACGGTATCCACTTAAGTCAACACCATTAAAACAAAGTAAATCCTCTGATTCTGTGTTGTAAACATCAAATAGATTATAATCTATGAAAGAATTATTTTCTTTATATTCATTGGGGATGTTCCCAAAAAAAGTACCGTACTTTTCTGTAAAAGTAATCTTTGCTAAATCTTTTTTTTGTGAATTGCAGCTTTGCATTAAAATACATGCTAATGCTAATAATGTCATTTTTTTCATTGTTCTGTTTTTTTATAGTAATTGTATGCTGGCATTATAGCCCGTTGTTTTTTCTAATTGTTTTATAACATCAAATCCATCCCAAAAGTGAAAATCTTCATTAACGATAGTTTTATCTTCTTTAAAGTCTAAGTTTAGTTTTTTTGCAGAAAGTCCAGCTTCTATTTTTATTAAAACTTTTCCATCTACTGCATCAAACTTCATTTCGGGTCTGTAGTGTAAACTTTTGGAGTTTTGATTATAATTTAAAGAATGGCCAAAAGTTGCAGAAGCTTTTGCAGAAGCTTTTGCTGTGCCAGCAGCATAAGCCGTAACTTCAAGAAGCACTGCTTTCGCTTTTAGTTCAACCTCAAGTTTTATTTCAGCAGAGAGTTTCGTTTTTAGTTCTGCTTTTCCTTTATTATCATCAGATGCAGTGTTAATAGTTATATCTGCACTGCCATCTATTTGTCCAGTTAATATTAAGTCAAATAAAAGTTTAAAAGTAATTCCTTGCTCTTTTTCTTCCGCTGCCCATACTCTAATTATATCTAATATTAGTTGTGCTGATTGATTACCAGCAGGACCACCAACTAGGGTACCCCCAACTTGAGCGGCCAAATCAAGTAAATCAATTGTTAACACTAAAGCGATAAGTGGTTCAGCCTTGAAATAAAAATTATACTCGATACCTAATTCATTAGTGGGAATTTTATTTTTAGTTCCTTTTGCTAATTGCCATATTGCACCCAAACAAAAATTAGGCGGTTTCATCTGAATGTCATACCGTTGATTAGTATTTTTAACAACACCTTTTGTACCGCCAGTGACTCCTTTTGAGAATTCTTTTAACGATGAAAAAACAGAATATAGTTGTTTGATTTTTTCTTCATATTTTAAAGTTGCATCAAAATGACTACCGTATTTGTCTTCTCCAATTTTGTCCCAATTTGCCTCTAGAACAACTCCAAAGTCAATATCTGTTTGTTTCCATCTTTTTTCAGCACCAATTTTTCCTGCTTTTTTCCTCATTTCTTTATCTTTCCCTGGAGGTAAATTTCCCCATTTCACACTTAGTTCATTACTAAGATTTAAAAAGAAATGAAAATCCCACTTTATATCGGGATAAGCCATGACTTTGACTGTAGTATTTTTATCATTAGAAAAATAACGGCAAGAATGGACATCAATTAAGTATTCATTGGCTATAAGTTTCAGCCACATGTATTGTAATGGGGCAATATTAAAAGCAGATATATTAGACTTCACAGGAAAATCTAATTTGCTTGCAACTCTGTCAATGGTTTTATATTCAGGAGAACTGATTTTAATATTAGCTTTATGCGTTCCTGTTAAACATGCCTTGTTTTGGTATTCTGTAATATCAATTGTAATGTTTTTATCATGACTTGGAGCAATCGTTTCATACACGATTGTATTTGCATCATGTCCAAAATAATCAAAAGAAATATCTACACAGCGGTTTTCTTTATATTCTTTTTCATCTTTGTATTTTATATTGTCGCGCCCTTTTTTGTCATCTGTAGGATTTACTTCGCCTCTTCCAGTAGAAATGATTCGGCTTGATTCCAAACCACCATCTACAAATAGCTTTTTAACAACATCGCTTCTCTGTTGCGAAAGTTTTTGATTATATTGTTCTTTTCCTATTACGCAAGCATGTCCATCGATTTTGATACTCGAAAATTGATGTTCCAGTAAAAATTGCAACGTATTGTTTAGTATTGTTTTGGCATCTGATGTGATGGCATGACTGTCAAACTCAAAAAGAATTGTTTTTTTTAGTGGCTCTTTTTTTAAAGTTAATCCTTTTAGGTTTACACCATTATTAAAAATCAGAGTTTCAGTTTTTTTCCCGCCTTCTTCATTATCCTCAATAATAGTAATTTTTTCGAATTTGCATAGGTCAAATCTTTCGGCATTTTTGGCTGGTTCCCCCGTTTTTAAAGCCGATAAGTTTGTTGGCGGTTTTATCTGTTGTGAAACAACGTCCCTCTTCATGCGTAAAAAACGGGCATGTGCTGTGTCATTTTTGTCATCAACAATATATGTTTTTGAAACAGGATCATATACTTTTACATAAAATAGCTCTTTTGCTATTGGATTTTTTACATCAAAATACCATGAGTAAGTATTGCTAATTTCCAAATTGATTTCACCATCAATAACCTCTACACCAGCAATACTTCGCAACAACTTATCTGTTTTTAAATCAAGATGCCTGAAAATATCTATCCTAAGATTTTTGTGTCCGTTAAGTCCTTCAGTAACAAGGTTCAGATAAGTGATTTCTCCATAAGAAAAAATATGACTCTGTCTTATGTCATCACCGTCATTAGTTGTACACCATTTGCTGCTTTCTATTCTTGGAGGACAATAACCACTTATTTTTAACCCAGTCTGATTTATTAAGTCGCGTTTTCCGGAAAGGCTTGCTTCAAGATAATATTCATATTGTCCGCATAAGTTTTTAGGGAGCTTTATTCCATATGCCCTATTAATAGGCAATGTCTTTTGTAAAATGATGGTTCTAGCCTTATAATCCTGAAAAATCCAAGTTATGTTCTTCTTTTTATCTGTTTCAGGAGTTCCATCGTACCATTGATCTACTTCAAAAAATACATACTCACTTGGACTGATAGCTGCTTTTTTGTTAGGAACAGACAAATTACTGATCACTTTTCCCTGCCCTGTCCATTTTATTTTTTTAACACCTTTTGCCATTATAAAAAATATTTTTTAATCAATTATGCATCGCTTATTCCCTCATGCTTCGCTTCCTTTGTGTACATATCTCTCACATCCACCATTGGGTTTATCAGATTGTGCACCATCGGTTCGGTATTTTTAAAATTCTGTTCGCCAGGTTCTGCGGTTTGTCCGTGATCTGTAATTTCGATACAATCGGGCGCTCCCATCGGGCATGTTGCTTTGCTGTCTTCCAATAATATTTTGCCTTCATTGCTAAGGGTCACTTTTTCATAAAAACCACTCCATTTGGTGATTGTGGCTTGGCAGACCATAAAACTGTTTCCTACAGGTTGTTTTTTGCATTTGCCAAAGGTATTTTTTTCTAAAGTCTGACCAATTTCTTTCGAGGTAGCCAAAAGCTTTTCTGAACCTTCTTTATCATTTCCAAAATGTTTATTTTGCGATTTGACTTTAATTTTATCTGTTTTAGAAGGATCTTCGCTAAACTTGCATTTGCAAGTGGCGCCTTGTACTACAAAATGTTTTTCGCTCATAATTTTATTTTTAAAATTGCCACCACTTCTTTTTAGGTTCGACTTCTTCAACAAATAATTGTGGTTCGGGTTCTGCGCTCATTTCTTTTTGATCGTCTTTGTTGGATATGGTGACCGAAAACTTTTGAGGTATTTCTAATGCTAGATCACAGCTTATAAAAACGACTTCAGGCATATGCTTTTGTGGATTTAGAAAATATTTTGCTCTATAATTTCCTGTAGCTTTTTCTTCGGAATATTCTTTTACGGGCAGGCCTAATTCTTTTTCAAGATCAGTCTTAGTACGCTGGTCATTTAATTGTCCATTAATGTCAATCACTAAAAAATTATCTATGTCTAAGTATTCATCTACTTTTTGCTCAACCTTAAAATTAAGATTGTCGCTTTTAGCCATGAATGGAAATTCTTGCTCTTTTTGAATGCTCAAAGAGGCAGGATATTCACTATGAATTTCGTTGAAAAAGGCATTAAGAAACCAGTCTTTTGAAAGTGAAATATACAAGGAATCGCTGTCTTCTAAATTTCGGTCATAAATAGAGATGTATTTTTCGACCAGCTCGCCTTTATAATATTTTTTGATCTGTTTTTTGGCTTCAATCCAACGTTCTTCAATTTGATTAAAGTTATTAATGTAAACCCATTTTCCATATTGATCAACGACCACTAATAGTGGATATAAAGCCGCAGAAGCTTTTTCTGCAATTTCATCGGCCATTGTTGAAGTTTGTGTGTCATTTATATAAAGATGTCCAATTCGGTCTACTTCAAAAAAAGAATAGCCATCTTCATTTCTAGCTCTCCATCTTACATTGAATTCTTGTTTTATATGATATACATTTGGTCCCTTTTCAATAGAGTAAAGAACGGAGTATGAATTGTTGATATGCGAATTGTCAAGAGAAAGTTTAAAGGAACCTGAAGTATTGATTTTTGTTCGGTTTTGTTCTTTTTCTTCATCACTAAATGCAACCTTTTGAGGTTCCAGAATAAGATATTCTAGATGATGAGGAAAATCTGCTTCGATTAAGTCTTTTGTAGATGGAACATATCGGTTATGATAACTTCTGAGAAGATAAGGTTCAACGCCCAAATCTTGAGCGACACTAAGTAGAGTATCTCCTTTTTTAATCTTGTAGGTTAAATAATCTTCATATGAAGATTCTGGAATATAAAGCATTAGGCAGGTAAAATAGTTGGATTCAAATATATGTTTTTTCCTGCAAAATAAATATACTAACAAGAAAAAGTATGAAAATTCTTAATTCCTTGACATAGAATCCATTATAGGAAAAAACCGATTTATTTTTTAATTTTAATATATTTTGAAGACAGAAAAAAGGCAAAGAATAGTCTTTTCAATATCAATTTTAGACAAAAAAAGCTATCAAAATTGACAGCTCTTTCAGTTTAAAACATAGTATTATCCCGATTAGGATCAAAACTTCCTTTATCTGGATATTTAATGCTATCCTTTAATTCTTCTACTCGTTTTGGATCAAACTTAGGCAATTGCAGTTCGTTATTTTCTTTCCACTTTTTAACGGTTTCGGAAATTTCATCTGCCTTTTCTTTAGAAAAAGGAGTATCACGCGCCATGTATAATGTTTGTGACGGATAAGCTAGAGAAGTACCGCTTTTTTCTATAATATCCATCATTCGCAATAAAAGATCTTCTTGAACTTCTTGAGATGTCTCTACATTTATAGCTTCAATATAAGCCGTAATTTCAACTTTTAAAGCATCGGCTGTAATTCCAGTAAAACGAACTATTGGCGGCGTATTTAAAACCGCTGGATGTGCGTAAAGCAAAGATCTTAATTCAACCAGCAGATAGCGCATCTGGTCTGGAGTAGTTTCCATCCTAAAGCCAAAAATCGGATTAAATATAAAACGATCGCGATGTGCATAATTTTCTATTTTACTAGCCGATAGCTGCCCATTTGGGATTGTTACAATAGTACGAGCTGCAGTACGAAGTGTAGTAGAACGCATTCCGATTGCTTCTACAGTTCCTTTTATATCGTCAACTCGGCAATAATCACCAACTCGCAATGGCTGATCGGCAATAAGGCTAACACTACCTACAAAATTCTCTATTGTTTTTTGTGCTCCTAGGGCCAATGCAATCCCCCCAATACCCAGTGCCGCAAGTCCAGCTGTAACATCAACTCCAATAATTCCTAAGATTGCAATAATTCCAATGACCACAATTGCAGCTTTCATGGTACGGCTTAAAAACAATACCGCAGATACCGCAGAAGCTCTACCACTACTGTTCATTCTGCTTCTGGTATACATACTCACGAAGTCGGTCATTCTCCAAAGCAGAATTAGAAAAGCTAAAATCCCGATTGTGATTATGATAATGCTAAACCGCTGGCGAACTATTATCGAAATTCCCATTCGTTGTGTTGACGCGATGAATAAAATCACCGTAAGATACATTTGAACTGGAAGCGTAAAGGCATCTATAATCGCAGTTCCTTTTTCACTATCTGCTTTTTTCCATATCTTTTGAATCAGAAAAATGAGTACGAAAATAAGAAGTCTCGACAATAAATAAGTAACCACTGCCATCACCACTACTACTCCCCAATGACCAATTGGAACATTTCCTAATTTTCTATCTTTCAAAAACTTGGGTAAAACCCTATCTAGAAAAGTTTTTTCTCCACTAATATCCGCTGCAAGAATTGCTTCTATGGTCTCAGCAGAAAAAAGCCATAAAGCGGGCTCGCTATCATCTGCCTGATTTTCTAAGTAAAGCGGTATATTTATTTTATCTGTAGATATGTTTCCAACCAAATCTATGCCCGTTGTCAAATTATCGTCTAGACGTCCTAATTCTTTATTGCTTAGAATTGATGATGGCGAGAAATTACCTCCCTGATCCAGCAGCTGCTGAAAAGTTTTTGCTATTCTTATTCTTTCGGCTGTTTTACGATAAGAACGTTTACTTAACACAAGATACTGGCTCGCACGCAGATAATTCTGATCGCCGATTGCTTTTATGAATCCGTTGACAGTTCCTTGAGGGGTTCTTCTTCCTAAAGAATCGTCAGGAGTTTTTACAGGTTCTTCAGTCGTAGTTTTTGCTCCGCCTAAAAGCTGTGCTTCTAGTTTACAAGGAGTTATAGTTAATACTGAAATCACCAGTAAAAAATGAAATAAACGTTTAGTACCTAAAATCATATTTTTTTGCTTTAGTAACTTAGACTATTAAAAATAAGAAATATAGCAGAATAACAACTTGTTTATGTTGCTTTTTTTAAATTTCCACACAAAAACCTTCACTAGATTTCATAAGGGCTATTCTAGAACTCATTACAAATTCAATTAATCCAAATCCTTTTAATTTTTCAGTCAATTGCTCCATTTCTTCATCTGTTCCTACAGTTTGAAGTATGGCATATTCTTTTTGAATCTCAGAAACTCTGAGATCGTTTTTACGAAGCAAACTTTCCATATTCGCATTAGTCATCAATACTTCTGTTGCCATTTTAAACAATACCATCTGTTTAGAAACAATTTCATCATTTGAAGAATAATAACATTTAAAAACTTCTATAATCTTCTCTATCTGTGCCGCTAAATTTATAACTGTATCTAAACTTTCATTTACTACAATGGTATGTCTGTACATATTCTCTATTTCGCAAATAGAGATATTAAGACTCAAAATAGCTATTTGCTTTCTTAAAAATAGGCTAGATAATTTAGTGATTAATCGTATCTGATCTTCAGAGTAGATCGTTAGAGTAAATTCGTTTTTCATTTTAAATTTTTATTTGTACTTCTTTTTTTGAATGGGTTACTGAGAAATAAAAAAGCCTTTCACATTTGACTGAGAAAGGCTTTATGAATAGACAATAGAATCCTAACTCGTCATGGAATACGAATAATGATAATTGAAATAATAATGCTATTCTGAATTGAATTTTTCATAATTGCTGTAAACAAAAAAACCTCCCGTTGCGGGGAGGTTTTCTAAATTGTATCTTTTACTTATTTATATAACATCCCTGCACCACTATCTAATGATAATCGCGATAATAATTGCAGTAATGTTAATTGTGTTTTTCATTTGTTTGATTTGATGAGCAAATATATCGATATTTTTTAATCTTTAAACATTATTATCACAAACAAAAAATCCGTCTCTATGTGACGGATTTTTGTTTTGAATTTTAAGGTATTAAAACGGCTCTACCTTTTATTTTTCCTTGTCTCATTCTTTCGTATACTTCGTTGGCATCGTCTAGTTTATGCTTTTCGATTTCTATATGAATTTTCTTTTGCCTTGCCAAACCTACAACTTCCATCAGTTCTGTTCTTGATCCCCAATACGGATTGGTCATACTCACCCCAAAAGGCAATCCGTTCATGCTGTACTGATAATGTCCGCCTCCAAGTCCGACAATGGTAAGATCTCCATCAAGGCTCACTATTTTTGTTCCTAGATCTATTGTAGAAGTTGCTCCAACAAAATCAAGTACTACTTTTGCTTTCTTGATTCCTGTAATTTTCTGAATCTGTTCTGCGGCATCAGCATCTTTAGAATTAATTGTAAAAGCTGCACCCAATTCTTTTGCGAAAGCCAATTTATCTTCGGTAACATCGCAAGCAATAATTTCGGCTCCGCTTATTTCTCTTAATATCTGTAACGCAACGTGGCCTAATCCTCCAACTCCAATTACTACAACATATTCATCGGCCATTAATTTAGGAAGTGAACGTTTTATAGCAGAATAAGGCGTAAGTGCCGCATCTGTCAGTGGAGCAGCAATAACAGGATCTAAGTCAAATATAGGCACCAAAAGTCTAGAAGATGGCACTAGCATATATTCGGACATTCCGCCGTCTAATCCTAATCCGCCGCCATACGCTTGCTCAGATTGATGATCACAATAATTTTCTTTCGACTGCTGACAAGGTTTGCAATGACCGCAACCCCACGGACCATAAACTAAAACGGCATCGCCTTTTTTATAGCCTTCAACATTTTCGCCAATTTCTTCGATCCATCCAGCATTTTCGTGTCCTAGAGTAAAAACTGTTCCCACAACAGTTCCCTCGTCTATAATATGCAGGTCTGAGTGACAAACACCAGCACCGCCAATTTTTAATAAAACTTCATCACCTTTAGGAACCGGTTTTTCAAGATCATTAACAACACGGACATCTTTGTGTCCAAAAAAACGTACTGCTTTCATAAAATAAACTTTTGATTACTATTTTACTAATTTACGACTTGTATTTGCTATCTACTTTATTAAACGAGTTAAGTTTATCCTAATTTATTACTAATAATGAGGTTTTAAGAGAAAGTGTCCCTGTTTCGGAACAAGGGAAGAATGATTAAATTTTAGATTAATGGCATAAAAAAAGAGAGCGTTGGCTCTCTTTTTCATTTATATTTTAATGTCTTTTATTTAGTAATAAACAGACAATAAGATTTTAGAATTTGTACTTTCTATATATTTTGAAAGTCTAGTTAAGAATTCTTGACTAACCATTGGGCAGCCGTGGCTATTGATGATATAGTATTCTTTTTCATCAGATGGTACTTCTTTGTAAGAATGCAATACAATAGCACGTTTCATTGCATTATTATTGGTTTCATCTAATCCAGCAAGTCTGAAAGCTTTACCAAATATACCTTTATATGGTTTTTCTACTGAATATCTTCCTAATGAAGTGCAGTTAGATTCTGGAGAATTACTAAATTGTAAAATATCTCCTTTTATTCCAGTTTCAGAACCTTTTCCATGGGCTACTAAGCCTTGATCCAAAATTTGATTGTTTTCTAGATCGTAAACAAAGAAACGATTTCTTCCTGATTTGATTTTCATATCAACAAGAAAAGCAATTTTATTGCTATACTTGCGATTTGACGCTGTAAAAGACTTAATCTCATTTACATGCTCATTGAGCCTTGCAAATTCGACTTCGTTTAAAATTTCATCTTCGTCCCACATACTTAATGAGGTAAACGAGCTTAAGGAAAATAGCAGTGCCAATAAAAATACTCTCATATCCGGCAAATGTTAAGTTAATAGTTATGACTTGGGGTCAATTGTTAATTTTCAGTTGCAAAATTATACACAAATCTTATACAATTCCCATATCATAAGTTAAAGATATTATAAATATCTGAAAACAACAACATTATATGTTAATTTTCGATTAAAATACCTGATTTAATGTTGAAACGCTACATCTAGTGTTAATATTATTTCTTTTCTGACTTTTATTTTTTTCTTTATTAATAATAGTCCAATAAAATAATTGCTGCCAAGTGAAAAAACTCACTTGACAAAAATTATCAGAAACCTAAAAGCAATAATAAATTAAACTTATTTGCCCGCTTTTAATTAAGCCATTTTGTTAAGGTATCCATAATCAATTTCTGGTCATTTTCGGCAAAATCCTTAACTCTCGTGGAGTGGCTTCCTTGTGGAAGTACCATTTTAAGAGCATCAACACCAGGATTAGGAGTTGGTGAACAAGAGAACCAAGTATCATAACCTCCGTAGATATATAAAATATGATCTCCCCTATTTTCCACATATTTGCGTACTTTTTTTATGTATTTTGGATTGTATTTAATGACCACATCTTTCGGTGCAAATCGTGCATTAGAACTACTTTTTACTATTGTCAGCAAATCAGCAACAGGCTCAAGATCAAATCCGTAATAACCTAACTCGCTTAAATGCTGATGATACGAAGGCAAATAGACAAAAAACATTTTATCATTATAAGTTCTCACTCCAACAATCTTATTCAAATAATCGAATAGATCTTTTGCAGAGGCATTTAAAGATGGTATTTCTTCGCATTTTCCTCCCCACTGCCAAAATGAAAAAGGAAATTCCAAAACGGCATATTCTAAGGCTTCGTTCAAAGGAACTTCTGTAAATTGCATTTTTTTCTCTGTAGCATATTCTTGAAAAACGGCTAAAACTGCTTCTCTATTTTTTAAAACAGCTCTCTGAAATGCCGTTATCTTTTCTCTGCATTCTAATGTTCCAACTGTTCTAGTATGCTGTATTGTTCTTGGATCTTCGCAAGTATTAATTAAAGGAGCGACATAAGGCATGGCAACATCCACATCATTTGGATATTTAGATTTATAAATCAGAGCTGTTTCCCCTCCTTTACTTATTCCAGTTGAAATCCATTTTCCCGAATATATCTTTTTTAATTTCGCTACAATATCATGATAATCTTCAATCGCTTGATCGTTAGTTAAATATTTCCATTGAATCGGATTTGGTCTTGATTTTCCGTAAAAACGATACTCAACTGCAACTTGATTTGCTTGCAACAAACTACTTACTTCGCTTTTTACGTTTTCAGTATTATAACCATGCGTTTCTATTACAGTTGGCCTGTCAAAACCGAGATGAGAAAGATAAATATAATGCTGAAATGTGCCTTTTTCTGGGTGTTTGTGATCTAAAGGCTCATCTAAAATAAGCTGATAGGTTTCGGTATAGTGCTCTAAATTTTCAATTCGAGTTATACTAGCTTTAGGAAATAATTCATTGAGTCTTTCTTGCAGATTTGATGATGTTTCTTGAAGTTCTTGTGCCGCTGCTGCAAAATAATTCAAACAAAAAAAGAGCAACGCTGTGATAAAAGTTTTTCGATTCATTTTAATCTTGTTATTTTGAGATTTTAAAAGTAAGTGTCATAAGAAGTACAAATTGATACTATATTACCTCGAAAATATAATATTTTATCTAGTTTGCATCAACATAGGATAAAATCGAAATAATACTTTTAATTTTATTGAAAAATTGAACTTTGCTAGAGTTTAACCCATTTAAATAATAACTAAAAAATAAAAAAATGACAATTGGAGTTGGCGGATCAACTATAGATATTGAATTAGGCAAAATACAAAATATGACACTTGATGTCGTACCCATTGCTTTATCGGAGTACCAACAGCGTGTAAAAAAAGCAGCTGTTTTAATGAAAGAACATAATTGTAAAGCATTATATGTGAATGCTGGAACTAATCTGTATTATTTTACAGGAACAAAATGGAATGCTTCTGAACGTATGGTTGGCGCAATCATTTTTGAAGACGAAACTATTGAATATTTTGTTCCGAAATTTGAAGAAGGCACTTTCAAGACTTTTATGAAAGTTGAAGGAAATCTAAATTTCTGGGAAGAACATGAAAGTCCGTATGAGTTATTTGGAAATATCCTAAAAAGTAAAAACATCATTGATGGCATTATTTCGCTAGATGAATCAGCTTCTTTTTTTCTTATTGATGGCGTTTCAAAAGCAAATTCGAACTTTAGTTTTGTAAATGCACAGCCCATAACAGCAGGTTGTAGAATGCATAAATCGGCTAATGAAATTGCTATTATTCAAAAAGCAAAAAATATTACAATGACTGTTCAAAAAGCAGCAGCGAGTATTTTATATCCAGGAATTGAAGTAAGCACTGTTGTCGATTTTATACACAAAGCGCACATTAAGGCTGGTATTGCATCGGGCTCTTATTTCTGTATTGTTCTATTTGGAGAAGATTCGCAATATCCGCATGGTGTTACGGCTCCTCAAAATTTAGTGGACAATGATGTTGTACTGATTGATACTGGATGCCGATTGGAAGGTTATTTGTCTGACATTACTAGAACCTATGTTTACGGAACTCCAAATGAGGAGCACAGAAAAATCTGGAACCTTGAAAAAGCAACTCAAAAAGCAGCCTTTGATGCGGCACAAATTGGAGCTACATGTGGTTCTGTTGATGATGCCGCGCGAAAAGTCTTAGCGCAAGCGGGATTAAGCGGTGATTATGAAATTCCAGGCTTGCCACATCGCGTTGGACACGGCACAGGATTAGACATTCATGAATATCCTTATTTGGTTAGAGGCAATCAAACCGTTTTAAAAGAAGGAATGGTAGTGAGTAACGAACCTATGATTTGTATGCCTGGACAATTTGGTATTCGTCATGAAGATCATTTTTATATGACTGCAGATGGGCCTAAATGGTTTACTGAACCAATGCAGAGTATCGATAATCCTTTTGGGTTATAGGTTTAAAAATAATTTAAATTTAAAATTTAGAAAAGAGCTGTCTATTTAGACTGCACCCAAAAGTTTAGACAAATTAATAATTAAGTTTTATAATAATGAGCTCGATATTGTATCGGGCTCATTCCTTTTAGATTAAGTTTAATTCTGTCATTATTATAATAATTTATATAC
>Ga0308157_10001185_pt1 | contig 58829 bp, 57 predicted proteins | sample PhyBR1_FD_201035 | JGI IMG/M metagenome (GOLD analysis project Ga0308157, IMG submission 201035) | Phyllosphere microbial communities from UC Gill Tract Community Farm, Albany, California, United States - DLSLB.R1 | ecosystem: Host-associated > Plants > Phyllosphere > Unclassified | place: USA... | reverse complement strand
CTTGAAAGCTGGGCTATGGTTTCGGCGTGGTCGTCTCGTCATGGTATCTCCTGTTCCCGGCATCTAAGCCGAACTCAGGCAGAAATTCCACTTATCCTAGCTGTGCAGATTTCCCGAGCCACCTCTCAACTACGGCAACCTCGCGGGATCACGGGCCGGTAACGGCAACGTCGATGACTACATCATCTTCCCAAACTTCATAACGTTGGAGCCCTACGCTCCGGCCGTGAAGAGCGGTGATGAGCAGCTCTTCCTTATAGCTCGCTGGGTTATGTTCGCTCTTGTCGAGGCCGAGCGACTCGGCATCACGCAAGCAAATGTCGCAGATCTTGCGAAAAACTCGGTTGATCCGGAAGTGAAGCAGATATTAGGTACAACGCCGGGTAACGGCAAGGATCTCGGCATGTCAGATGATTGGGTCGTGCAGATCGTCTCAGCCGTCGGGAACTATGGCGAGAGCTTCGAACGTAACCTTGGAAAGGCGTCGCCCCTCAAACTCGACCGCGGTCTCAACGACCTGTGGACGAAAGGCGGCCTCATGTATGCAGCACCGTTACGTTAATGCGTAGCGAGCGCCTTCAAAACGCGCTGTTTGTCGCGGCAGTCATCGCAATCCTTGCATGGCTGTCGCACAACCTTGCGTCCAATCTCGCCGCCCGTGGCATCAACATTGACTATGGTTTCCTCTGGGGACCCACATCATTTCCGATCGGGGAATCCCTGATTTCTTTCAGTTCGGGCGACAACTACTTCCGCGCCCTACTAGTCGGGCTGCTGAACACAGTCAAATTGGCCTTAGTCGCAATTATTCTGTCCACGGTGCTTGGTCTTCTTATTGGCCTCGCAGGGCGTGCGAGCCATCCACAGCTTCGTACAGTGGCAAGAACGTATATTGAGGTTACGCGCAACACACCGCTTCTACTCATCCTCGTTGTCTGCGCGACTGCAGTACGGGTGCTTCCGCCGCCACGTCAAGCCTGGAATTTTTGGGACTCCGTCTTCGTCTCGAGCCGTGGTGTTCATATTCCGACCGTGCTAGTCGGTGATGCTAGGCCCGCTTTGGCCATTATAACTGTGGTCGGCTTTCTCAGCTGTTACACGTTTTGGCGTCTCATGGTGCGCAAGCGCAACGAGACAGGCCTTTTCTCCCGTCCTGCGACACGCGGCTTTTTCTTTTCGATCGCAGCACTTGTGGGCGTCGTTATATATACATTCAGTTGGTGCGAGATCCAGAAACCATCTCTAACAGGCTTCAATTTCCGTGGCGGCATGGGCATGACCCCGGAATACATCGCGATGTTGGCCGGTCTCTCTTTCTACACTTCGGGGTTTATTGCCGAGATCGTGCGGGGAAGCCTTGCAGCATTGCCAAAAGGACAATCGGAAGCAGCCGGCTCACTTGGCCTCAGCCCATTGCTAACACTCTATCTGGTTCTGGCACCGCAGGCTTTGCGGCTCATGCTACCACCGTTGGCCAACCAGTATTTGAACACGATCAAGAACACAACGCTGGCGGTCCTCATTGGTTACCCGGATCTAGTTTCCGTGGGAAACACCGCACTTAACCAGACCGGACGAGCTATTGAGACAGTCTCCATATATCTAATAATATACCTCACGCTCAGTCTACTGACCTCTGCGGTCATCCGATGGCTGGAAAAGCGCGCTCAATTGGTGAAAACATGAGTGAACTGACCACAACACTTCGACGTCCTTCGAATGGTGGCTTTGCAATCTGGCTCCGCCCCTATTTCCACCCATGGACGCATGCCCTACTGACGCTGATTATTTCCAGTGGTGTGCTGTACCTATTTTCGCGCTTCTATCAGTGGGCAGTCACCGATGCCGTTTTCGGACCGGCATCACCAGAAATCTGCCGCGCGGCAGCGGGTGCCTGCTGGGCATTCCTTCACGAGCGCTATCACATCATACTGTTCGGCAGCTATCCCATCGATCAGTACTGGCGTCCGTCGCTAGCGGTCGTGCTGGTACTCACCATCCTCATCTTCAGTGGATTCCGTCGTTTCTGGAAACCGACATTAGCACTGGCTTGGGTCCTAGTTATGGTGACCAGCCTACTCTTGATGAGGGGCGGTATTCTGGGTCTGCCATTTGTATCGACGAGCCGTTGGGGTGGGCTGCCGCTGACGGTCGGTCTGTCCGCCTTCGGCATCGTGATTGCACTTCCGCTGTCGGTACTAATCGTGCTCGGTCGACAGTCGAAGGCGGCAGTAATCCGGCGCTTTTGCTCACTTTATGTTGAGATCGTGCGTGGCCTTCCGCTTATCGCAGTGCTGTTTATCGCCTCAACCATGCTCCCCTTTCTACTGCCCGGCGGCAATCTGATCGACAACATTCTGCGAGCGCAGGTTGCTTTGATCCTCTTCCAGGCAGCCTACCTTGCGGAGGCGATCCGCAGTGGTCTCGAAGCCGTACCGCGCGGACAATCGGAAGCGGGGCTCAGCCTTGGCCTCTCAGGCAGCCTAATCTCGCGCCTTATCGTTTTGCCACAGGCATTTCGAATTGCTCTACCCGCGATTATCAACACTTTCATCGAGTCTATCAAAGACACAACGCTGATCAGCATCATCGGCCTCATCGACGTGCTTGGCGGAGCTCGCGGCGCGATCGCCGACGGCGCTTGGCTCGGCTTCTATCGTGAAGCCTACCTCGTCGTCGGCAGCGCATTCTTCATATTTTGCTTCATCCTCTCTGTGCATTCTCGACGACTTGAGCGGGAATTTGCTCACGAGAAGCGTTGAAGATGGGCAACGAGGAAATCATATTGGCCGACGAAGGCTACGTTCAGACTTACAAGACGCTCGTGCAGGATACGCTCAATGAGCAGATCTATCAGCAAATCAAAGAGAAGCTGATTGTGGGGGAATTTCGTCCCGGGGACCGCCTCGTCCTGCGCAACCTGGCGGCAGCGCTGGGTACAAGCGTCGTTCCTGTTCGCGATGCGCTTCAAAAACTAGAAAGTCTCGGTGCGCTGCGACTTGAACGCACCTTTTTTGTCCCCCGCCTGACTATCGGAGAACTCACCGAAATCAGGGATATCCGTGTGGCACTTGAGGGGCTGTCGGCCGCTCGTGCAGCGTGCACTTCAACCCCCGAAAGCCTCGCAGGGTTGCGCGTCCATTTCGACGCGATGACAGAAGCCGCACGCGGCAACGATACCAGCGGTTTCCTGCGCGCTAATGCACGCTTTCATCTACACATCGCGGACATGAGCAACTCGCCCATCTTGCGAGACATGATCGAGCCGCTTTGGCTGAGGATGGGTCCCTCTGTGCGCCTTGCCAAGGCCGAACCCGGCAAGCTGATAAACGCTATTCCCGACCACGAGATCGCATTCGCTGCCATCGCATCCAAAGATGCCGCTGCAGCGTGCAACGCAATCGTTGCCGATGTCGTCAACTGTTTTGGCATTCTAGCCGATGCATCTCGGAACACTGGCAAATGATGGCGCGACTAAGCACTGAGCAAGCGCAAACCGTTGCGCTACACCATTTCGGCATCAACGGCCAGGTCACCGAACTTGGTGGGGAACGCACTCAGAATTTCCGTATCGTCGCGGCGGACCGCACCACATTCACACTCAAGGTTTCCGATCCGCATGAAAGCGCTGAATGTATACTGCTCGAAAGTGCTGCGCTTCTTCATATAGCGAAAGTAGCGCCTGACATCGCGGTTCCCCGTATTATGCATGCTCTAAACGGAGAGCTTTCAGTCTACCTCGGAGCGGCGGATGGGCGGCGCCTGCGGATCCTGACTTATCTTGATGGCACGCCATTTTCCTTTGTAGAGGCACCGACGAGCGCGCTACGAAATACCATCGGGTGGGCGGTCGGTACACTTGATAACGCACTGGCGAGCTTCGACCATCCTTTTGCACGTCAGCGTGACCTGATCTGGGACGTCAAAAATATCAGTCGTCTGCGTCCTCATCTACAATTGATCGACGCAAAGCGTCGCCCTCTGGCCGAGGCAATGCTTGACCGCTTCGAAGCAGTGGTAAGCCCGAGGCTGGCACACTTACCCACGCAAGCAATACACAGCGACATGAACGGCCAGAATATCCTCATCGGTGGCGACAGAATGGCAGGGTTCATTGATTTCGGCGATCTTGTCCATGCGCCCCGTCTTGTCGATCTTGCTGGCGCCACTTTGTTGCAATTTCGAGACGGGGAGAACGACGTGAAGGACGCCGCCGACGTCGTGGCCGCCTACAACGAAGCCGCGCCTTTGACCTATCTTGAAGTGGAATTTCTACAGGATTTTATGATTGCCCGCTGCATCATCAATGTCCTGGTGACTGAGTATCTGGCGGATCAAAATACGGCTAACCGCGATTACATCATGAAAAACAACCACGTCTCCTGGAAGCGGTTAGTCCGATTGTCGTGCATGCCACAAAATCTATTCAAAAGCCCCTCCTGAAGCGAAAGCACATTCCATGAGCATACCCGTGATGATCAACGCGTTCGACACGAAGAAAGCCGGAAACCTGGATGAGCGCACCCGCAGTCTCGTCGAGCGCCGCCAGCGCGTTTTGGGGCAGCCATATCGCATGTTCTATGAGGAACCCGTGCATTTCGATCGGGCAAGCGGTGTGCGGCTTTACGATAGTGAAGGCAATACCTATCTGGATGCGTATAACAATGTGCCATGCGTTGGTCATTGCCATCCTCGCGTAGTGAATGCCATTGCCGAACAGGCGGCACGGCTCAACGTGCATACGCGCTATCTTGATGAAGGCATTGTTGGTTATGCGGAGCGATTGCTCACCCACTTCCCCACAGCAACCAATCGCCTGATGCTGACCTGCACCGGCAGCGAAGCTAACGATCTCGCGCTGCGCATCGCGCGCATTCATACTGGTGGTACAGGCTTCATCGTCACCGCTAACGCCTATCACGGTATTAGCCACGCGATCGCCGCCATGTCACCATCGCTCGGCCTGAACGTGCCGTTAGCAATCGACGTCCGCACTATCGCAGCACCCGATCCACGCCTCGCCGGCTCTACCGAAGAGGTCGGTGCGTTCTTCGAGCGGGAAGTGCGGGCCGCCGTCGTTGACATGCTGCGCCACGGCATCCGTCCCGCAGCACTTCTGGTTGACACGATCTTCTCCAGCGACGGCGTCTTTGCCGAGCCGGCTGGCTTCTTAGCGGGAGCGGTCGCCGCAATCCGTGAGGCCGGCGGTCTTTTCATCGCCGACGAAGTACAGGCCGGTTTCGGTCGCTTGGGCGGGCATATGTGGGGCTTTCAGCGCCATGGACTCGTGCCGGATCTCGTTACCATGGGCAAACCGATGGGCAACGGCTACCCCATTGCAGGCGTCGTCGCGCGCGAAGAAGTGCTCGAGCGTTTTGCCCGTGAAGCGCGTTACTTTAACACTTTTGGCGGCAACCCAGTCGCCTGCGCCGCTGCCTCGGCGGTTCTCGACATCCTTCAGGAAGAAGACCTGCTGGCGAATGCAGTAAAGGTCGGCGCGCATATGAAAGCCAACTTCGAAGCCCTGTCGCAGTCTCAATCTGTTATCGGTGATGTTCGCGGCGAAGGTCTCTTCCTTGGCGTTGACATTCTCGACAGTACCGGCGCGCCCTCCCCGCGCATCGCAGGTGATCTCGTCAACGCCCTTCGTCGCCGTCGGGTGCTTATCAGCGCGTCGGGGCCGCTGGGCCATGTCCTCAAAATCAGGCCGCCACTCCCATTCTCCATAGCCGACGCAGACGAACTGGTACAGGTCTGCGAGGATATATTGGGTACTCTCTGAAACGAAAACCAGGTTGGCGATGTTTCGTCTTCCGAAAAGCCGGATCAACCGCGTCGCCCGGTGGGCAAAGGCGCAGCATTGCAGGAGGAGCTCGAATGGCGAGCGAAAATGTCATACGTGCCGACGATCTTCAGGCAAACACGGTAAAAATAGCGGTGTCGAAGACCGAGGTGGCCATCGAACTTAAGAACATGCACAAATGGTATGGTGAGTTTCACGTTTTGCGTGACATCAACCTGAAGGTCATGCGCGGCGAGCGCATCGTTGTTGCCGGACCGTCGGGATCAGGCAAATCGACGATGATCCGTTGCATCAACCGTCTGGAAGAGCACCAGAAGGGCCAGATCATCGTTGATGGTATTGAACTCACCAATGACCTCAAGAAGATCGATGAAGTGCGCCGCGAAGTCGGCATGGTTTTCCAGCACTTCAACCTCTTCCCGCATCTGACCATTTTGGAAAACTGCACGCTGGCACCGATCTGGGTGCGCAAGATGCCGAAGAAGAAGGCGGAAGAAGTCGCCATGCATTATCTGGCACGCGTGAAAATTCCGGAACAGGCGAACAAATATCCGGGCCAGCTTTCTGGCGGTCAGCAGCAGCGTGTGGCGATTGCGCGTGCGCTTTGCATGAACCCGAAGGTCATGCTGTTTGACGAGCCGACCTCAGCACTCGACCCGGAAATGGTTAAGGAAGTGCTCGATACGATGGTGAGCCTTGCCGAAGAAGGTATGACGATGATTTGCGTAACCCACGAAATGGGCTTTGCGCGTCAGGTTGCAAACCGCGTGATCTTCATGGATCAGGGCCAGATCATCGAGCAGAATTCGCCGGCCGAGTTCTTTGACAATCCTCAGCACGAGCGCACCAAGCTGTTTCTCAGCCAGATCCTGCACTAGAGCATTCAACCCTAACGCGGAATCTGATTTTGCGTAAACAGAATACTAAAAACCAATAGTTTGAGCAGTTCCACAAACTCGCTCAGCCGTCATTGGCGGTTGAGCGATTGGTCAATCCAACGCAGAGAGAATGGCATCTGCAATAACCTCGATCTTGTCATTGCCCGGCATAACACCGACGACCCGTGCGGTCGTTCTGTCTATAGCTGCCGTTACGCGGCCAGCCGCATCAAATTCGACAATATCCTCGAGCATCATGGCGCGAGACCAGATTGCAGCAATCGGATTGGCAATGCCAAGATGAGCGATGTCCAGCGGGGAGCCATACACTGATTCGAACATCGACGGAGCGCTGCGGTCCGGATTGATGTTGGCGGAAGCGCCAAAGCCGAGACCGGCCTGAATAGCTGCTCCGAGGTCTGACGAGATATCACCAACCAAGTTGGAGGCGACGTCACAGCGCTATCACCATGCGAGCTGCCATTGCATCGATGTGATAGCTCAACACTTCAACATCAGGAAACTTATAGAACTCCGTCGAGTTTCTGCGCATTGGACTAGGCGCTTTAACGGGTTACCCGGCAGCACCGAGCAGTATAGAATCGAAGGCACGCAGCGTCTCGACGCCGTCATCGGGCATCATCGCGCCGGTTTCGTTGTAATACGCGCAGGACGAAGGAAATACTGTATCCACCAGCTTGAACTCCTTGCCAGCTGCCGTTTTGAGAACGGCCCAGGCCATTTTGGTGACTGATTTACCGAAATGACCTGGGCCGGGTATGAGCGCGATCAAATAGGTTTTCATGGGATAGTTCTCCGAACCAGTCAGCAAAGAATCGAAGAAAAGGGCATCGCGATCGTCGCGGTGCCCTTAGCAATTTCAGTTCAGGTTCTCCTCTGTACGCCACTGCGCCGTGTCATCGAGCGCCTTGCGCAGGCGGTTTACGGTCTCGTTCACCTGCTCCTCGTTGATGATGAGGGGCGGGCAAAGTGCCACGACGTCACCTATCGCGCGGACGATGAGACCATGTTCGTGTCCGGCAGCAAATGCGCGACTACCGATTTTGCCCGCGGCAGCGAATGGACGGCGGGTTTCTTTATCAGCTACTAGCTCAAGACCCGCGATGAGACCCGCGCCGCGTACTTCACCGACGAGCGGATGCTCCGCAAGCTCCGCAAGACGAGCCTGAAGGATAGCGCCCATGCGGGAAGCGTTATCGATGAGGTCACGCTCTTCGATGATCTTGAGGTTCTCAAGTCCGACAGCGGTCGCGACAGGATGGCCAGATGCAGTAAAACCGTGACCGAAGGTGCCGATCTTCGCCGTATTGTCGGCGATTGCATCGTAAACAGCTTCTGTAAAGACTACAGCGGCAAGCGGCATGTAGGATGATGTCAATTGCTTGGACATGATAATTATATCCGGTTTGAAGCCGTAATACTCGCAGCCGAAACTCGAGCCCAGACGGCCAAAACCGCAGATCACCTCATCGGCGATAAGCAAAATGTCGTGTTTGCGACAGAGGGCTTCGATGCCCTGCCAGTAGCCGGACGGTGGAGGCATCACGCCGCCCACAGCCATCAGCGGCTCGCCGATAAAGCCGGCAATAGTTTCCGGCCCTTCTTCAAGGATCACGGCTTCGGCTTCGGCAATCAGGCGCTGGGTGAACTGCGCCTCATTCTCACCAGGCAACCCGTAGCGGTAGAAGTGCGGGCAGGTTAGGTGGCGGACCGGTATAGCCGGAAGGTCAAAGTCGCGATGGTTGTTCGGCAGGCCGGTCAAGCTGCCAGAAGCGATGGTAATGCCGTGATACGCACGAGTACGGGCGAGGAATTTTTTCTTCTGCGGACGTCCGAGCGCGTTGTTCATGTACCACACCATTTTGATCATGGTATCATTTGCTTCAGAGCCGGAACTGGTGAAGAACACGCGAGTCAATGGCTCGGGGGTCATCTCGATTATCTTCTCGGAGAGACGGATGGAAGGCTCATGCGACTTGTGGCTGAACGTATGATAGTAAGGCAGTTTGGCCATCTGCTCTGCCGCAACCTTAACCAAACGCGGCTCATCGAAGCCGACAGCTACAGACCAGAGACCTGCAAGGCCTTCGATATATTCCTTGCCAGCGTCATCATAGATATAGATGCCCTTGCCGTGATCGATAATCATTGGCCCTTGGCGCTCATGCGCGCGGGCGTCGGTATAAGGATGCAAAGTGGTCGAAATATCAACATGGGCGAGGGAATTGGAGAGCTTACCGCTCATAGTTATTTTCCTCCTTAAGGCGTTTCCGCGAACGCGGGTTCCCAATGCGGCGGATGTTAAACCTCCACCGAATTAATGTTTATCCAGTGTCCTTCCGGCGACTGTGAGAAGCCAAAGACTGCGGGGCAGATATCCATCTTTGGCAAACCACGACTACATTCCACGCTTCGAACTTCATCAAAACGGCTGAAAAACTGCTCTCAACGGTCTGAATAAATTCGACTTAGCGAAGTGCCACCACATCATGCTTGTATTCCCCAAAGACCGAAAGAATATCGGTTAGAAGACCCCCTGCATTTCTGTCTAGTGTTATAACACATGCCTGTCGATGTTTTTGGTGTCAAGCGTTATGTTCGGTGTTATGACAAGAAGATACAAACAGGAGAATCTATGAAAAGCCGTGAGATCGTCCGCGACGGGGCAGCTGCACCTGATCTATCCCCAGTGTCCCGTGATATGCTGCACGAGCAGATCTATGAGATGCTTAAACGCAATCTTATGATGGGGCGATTCACGCCCGGTCAGAAACTGCCTCTACGTGGACTCGCAAAAAGTCTTGGAACCAGTCTGATGCCAGTACGCGATGCTCTGCAAAGACTGGAGAGTGTTGGGAGTGTGGTCTCGACGGCCAGTCGCACAATGATGGTGCCTATGTTCAGCAGCAAAGAGCTGCACGACATTCGCGTCCTGCGAACCATTCTTGAGAGTGCGGCGTTGGAACGCGCAGTTCAAAACCACACACAAGAGCAACTCACTAGACTAAAAGTCTATGTGTCTGACATATGCCACTCTAGGGACATTAGCGATCTGGACCTGTTTCTTGAAGCGAATTACCATTTTCACATGTTGATCGCCGAAATGAGCAATCTGGCTTTTATTAGTCAGCTTCTGGAACCTCTGTGGATGCATATTGGCCCATCGGTCCGACAATCAGTTCCCAACGATGCTCTATTTAAAAGTTCAGCGCAGAACCACATCGATGTCTTTGATGCAATCGTTGCCAAGGACGTCAAGGCAGCGATAGCTGCTTTGGAGAACGATATCTCCGAAGGCTATAATTTTTAAGTGGTGTGAAATGCATGCTGCGTGCATTACGCAATTCTAACGATTCATCTTAAAGGCCGCGCATTCGCGAAAAAACCCTCGCTCAGTCACTGGGCCAGCCCAATCTAATCCTCTTGAGTTTTGTCTTCGTGCAGTACCGCAAACCAATTACGAGCAGCTGGCGAAAAATCAGAAGGGCCTCTACGTAACACAATGGCTGATTTGGTTTACGCAAACCGTGCTAGTTCACAACAGCTCGCACTGTAGCATTTGTACTTTCATCTCACCAAGGCGCATTTATTGCTTTCACAGCGCATTCGCTTCGCGGCAGGGCCCGCTGAGCTTCACGCACTATGCTTTAACGTAGATGGAATATCGGCTTGGTGCGCCATGCTCAGATGCTCTGGATGCTGCTCTTCGCAGTGATGACAAAACGCGGACAGTGTTGCAACAGCCACAAGCATTGGGAAAGGACGCGCAGCATAAGACATTATATCGGTTTGGACGGTGCGCCGTGAAGGCGCGGGAGGTCATCATGAAGTGAATGTGATCTCCTATGCTTGCTGATTTTCGACCAGCGGCTGCAATGCCGCCCAGCCTGTGGGAGCAACAGGTGGAAGGGGGCCGAGAAGCTCAATCGGGCGTCGCCGATAGAGTGTCATAAGCAGATCGGCCTTAAATGTACCGGATGCGAACCATCGTCTGTAGGCCGGACTACCGTAGTATCTATGGCGAGACAACGAAGTAGGCGATTGAAGCCTCGGAATAACCCGTAACGCCTCCAAGTCGCGCGATGGCGTGGGAGGCAAGACATGCGATCGGAAGCGGTGAGGTTCGTCTATCCTCTCTGCTGGGCACGGGAACCGTGTCCGAAACGGGCACAGCTCTCTTGGCCCGTCTCCTGCATCGCCTGGGGTAAAGCCTACCGCCTAACGATACGAAGGTTGAAGATCGGAACACGGGAACTCGGCACGCCTGCCCAGTGCGGACTGGGCTAGCTGCGACGGCCAGAGACGGACGATGCCGAGGGCGGAGCTTCCGTAGTAGTCGGAGCACAGGAAAGCTGTCTACAGGGCGAAGGGTAGCAGGAAGACGATAGATTTGTAAGACGGAGGAATGATCCATGGACTTGGATCATCAAGTCGACGAGGCTTGGATACTCGGCGTTCAACGCAAACTTTATCAGTGGAGTAAGGCGAATCCCGATGACGCCTGGCGGGACATGTGGGGTTGGTTGACCAATCCTCGCGTGCTCCGCCACGCCTGGCGGCGCGTGGCCTCTAATCGAGGTAAACGTTCCGCTGGGGTCGACGGGATGACCGTGGCACGCATCCGCGCCAAAATTGGTGAGCATGGCTTCCTTGATGGGCTCCAGGCCGAATTGCGCTCCGGCGCATATCGTCCCAGTCCTTCTCGGCGCGTGTTCATCCCCAAGGCGGGGAAACCAGGACAGTTCCGACCCCTGGGCATTCCCACGGTTAAAGACCGCGTTGTTCAAGGCGCGGTCAAAGTTCTCTTGGAGCCAATCTTCAAGGCGCAGTTCTGGCATGTGTCCTACGGGTTTCGACCTGGACGGAGCACACATGGCGCTTTGGAGTATCTTCGGCGTGCCGCCCTGCCGCATAAACGCGATCGGGATGGCCGGCGGAGCCGAATGCCGTATCCCTGGGTCATAGAGGGCGACATCAAGGGCTGCTTCGACAATATCAACCACCATCACTTGATGAATCGGCTGCGCGCTCGCGTTGCGGATCGTCGGGTGACGCGGTTGGTCGGTCAGTTTCTGAAAGCTGGCGTCCTGGCGGAGGATCAATTCCTGCGCACGGACGACGGAACGCCCCAAGGCGGGGTCATCTCACCGTTGCTTGCCAATATCGTGCTCAGTGCGATTGAGGAACGTTACGAGCGATGGACCTACCAACGCCAGACTCAGGGCCGTCACCAGAAGGACGGAATGGCGGCAGCAAGGCGCGCTCGCATCAACGATCGTACAGCCGGGCGCTGTGCGTTCCTGCCGGTGCGCTATGCGGATGATTTTGTGGTTTTGGTCTCCGGGACGAAGGACGATGCCCACGCGGAAAAGACTGCGTTGGCGGAATACCTTCGCCGCACCACAGGCCTCGAGTTGTCATCGGAAAAGACGAAGGTCACGTCCATGACGGACGGGTTCGAGTTCCTCGGATTCCGCTTCGGCATATATTGGGATAAGCGCTATGGCTACGGCCCGCGCGTCCAAATCCCCAAGGCCAAGGCCGGTGATCTTCGTTGGAAAGTCAAGCAACTGACAGGTCGCAACACCTCGTCCAGTCTTGGCAATAAACTCAAGGAGATCAACCCCATCCTGCGCGGATGGGCGAACTATTACCGTCACTGCGCCTATGCAGGCCGGGTGTTCACCAGTCTTGACTGGTACACGGGCATGCGAATCTGGCGTTGGTTGCGAAGGAAACGCCCAAAAGCACGAGAACGCGACTTATGGGAAGCCTATCAGCCCAGCAGTCGCCGCACAACGAGACGGCTCTGGCGCGAGGGTCCGATCGAGCAACATCTGCTCGCTTGGACGCCCGTTTGCCGGTTCCGCCTCGCATGGATGGAGACGCCTGACTTCGCAGTGTCTTCTGGAGCGCCGGATGCGTAACGAAAGACGCACGTCCGGTTCGGCGAGAGGCAGTGAGAAACCAGCCGTCGAAAGGTGGCCCGGCGCTCACTGCCTACTCTACTGTCTTGAAAGAGAGGCCGTTTGCATCATCGACGAGACCGGCAGGCTCCTCAAGAACTGATTTAAGTATTGATCACCTCAGGATGGCAGATTGAGAAGGTTCGGCTTGGAGCTTGGCCATTGCCATATTGGCTCTTCAATGGATTGGCCCGAGCTGGCGTGCCGGTGATCTGCATCGAGGCGTCCTAAGCGCAGGTTAACAATACCGATCGGAACGATACACGTGGTATTGCTCAGACGACGCGGATCAACCTATATCTACAGTTGCATGTAAAGACGCCGGCTCATTTCTGATTGAAAGTAGAGTCAAAAAGCGCACTAATTGTGCCCTTTAGTACACATCCGTCCTCGCCCGCGAAGCAGGCGTTACCGGATCCCAATTAAGTCAACGCGCATCGAAGCTAGAGCGTGTCCTTTGAACGCTGAACCGATTTTGAAGTGACAATCGGCAATTTGTCTGTTTCGAGGTTTCCAGTATGGAGGCTTTTGATGGCTCGAACATTAAGCGCTGATTTGCGATCACGCGTTTTGAAGGCCGCAAGCGACGGAATGGCGGCACGCACTGCGGGTGTACGGTTCGGGGTGTCAGTAGCGACAGCGATCCGTCGGGTTTCTCGTGCGCGATGGTGAGTTGGAAGCATGGCATCCGGGTCGACGACGCGGTTCAAGTCTTGTGATCATGGACAATTTGCCTGCTCATAAGGTTGTCGGCATCAAAGAAGCGAGTAACGAGGCAGGTGCACAACTGCAGTATCTGCCGCACGACAGTCCCGACTTCAATCCAATAGAAATGGCGTTCTCAAAACTCAAAGCACATCTGCGTGCAAAAGCCGAACGCACCGTCGAAGCTCTGTGGGATACCATCGGCCAAGTCATAAGATTGTTCGAACCAAACGAGTGCGCCAAATACTTACAGCTTACTTCTATGACCCAACATAAAACGGATACGCTCTAGATCACCCGCATTGCTGTCCGGCGCTTTCCAACTCCTTAACGGTCATCAGGACGCTCTCCGCGGCTGCATGGAAACAGAAGGGTTTTCAGTGATCCTTCAGTTGATCCAAGCGCGGTTCAGATGGATAGATGGCGGCGTGTCCAGCAAACAATCTTGAGAATCTTTCACTGCATTGATTCAGCGATCTCGGCAGCTGAGAGCCGGCCCAGATATGGTGCGAGGATAACACCTGGGTGAGCAACTACCACATACAATCCTTCAATGCTTGGAACAAAACCGCGCAACGGCACTCCCCCGTCAGTCATGGGACGATACCCTGCAGCAATGGAACGCAGTGATGGTTTCAGTGATGAACCAAATATTTTAGCAATCGTTTCGGCAGTTTGTACTCCAAGTTCAGCAAACCCTGATTCACCTGCGCTTGGATAATCTTCCGCTGAAACAAGACCGCCAAATCGCCCAGGGCGCAGCTCTACATCATCTCCCAATAGAAGATGATTGATCGTCGCTTCCGCTGAAAAGCGCATGAGAACTGCTGGAGCAACGTGAACGGGAAGCACAATTCCCAACTTAGCAACGAGCGAAGTCGAAGAAGCACCGTTTGCTATAATCACAAAGTCCGCCGCCAGAATTCCAAGCGCGGTTCGTATCCCAATCACACGGCTTCCCCGTGTTTCTATATCATCAACACATGATCCACAAACAACCTTGGCACCTGCTTCGCGTGCAGCCTTGAGAAGTTGGTGCGTCAAATCAATGGGCTCCACAGCAAAATCATGGGGAGCCCATGCGGCCAATGGCGGAGGAGTGATAAGCAGCGGCTCTAACTCTTTCACCCGTGAGCGACTTAGATATTGGATACTAGCACCGGCGTTCTGCTGTTCCGCGATCAGTTTCGATGTATTCTCTTCTTGATCGCACCAAACGAGAGCTCCACGTGTCGCGATCGGAAGGGATCCAAGTTCCGATTCAAGACGATCAAACTCAGCAATCGCGTCCAGCTTCGTGGCAAAGTTATTCGGATCGTCTGAGGGCAACGTACTGGCTGTTCCCACCCAACCATACGACCACTTGGTAACGCCGCCAGCGGGCTCCGGTTCTTTTTCTAGAACTGTCACTTGCATTTGTTGTCGCGCGCAATGCCAAGCAATCGACGCGCCCATAATCCCTCCTCCCACGACAATGACACTTGCCGGGCGGCGCACGTTAAATTTCAATTAGTTGCTCCTAAAAAGTTGGATCGAGTGCTGTGAACAATGCACTAATGGCTAGAACGTAATCCGTAAGTCCTAAGATTTAACATTCTAAAGGATTCCGTCGCTACCAACCTCTATTCCGCCATGCGAAAAATAGACATCTCCGGTAAAGACCGGCCAATCTTAAAATGCGTTCTTGGTATCCAACCTTGCATCAGGCGACGCTTCAACCCGGTAACCATCAAAATAGCTTCTACCATGGCGAGCCAATTCTTGATCTGTTAGTGACAGCAGGGCCATCTGCTTGCCCTACAGCTTCCGCGAATGCTTGGGCTGCGATGTTTGCGAGTATGGAATCAAGCCGATATAAGAGGCGTGGCCCCCACTTTCTGTTTTCAGTCCACTGATTGCGCCCGAGAAGAATGGGGTCGATCAGAAGAGGATAGAGTTGGAAAGGGCTTTGTTGCAAAATTCAACGTGTGGTGGCAAATCCGGTCATCGGCTTGACCGCGGTTCGCGGAACCGGAGGAGAAATATTCCCAGCGCCATCGCAGCCATGCTCGCCAGAAGCACGGCTGCGACTTGGAAAAGTCCTTCATAGCCTAAAGCTATGATTACCAGAGTGCTGAGCAGCGGGGAGATAAATTGTCCAGTGAAAACCGAAGCCGTCAACAGTCCACCGGCTAATCCACGGCGATGTGGTGGAGCAAGAGCGAGCGTGAGCGCAACAAATGTCGGGGACACCGCTGCATAGCCCGCACCGATCAGTGCCGAACCTGCCAAGGTGAACAAAGGTGTCGCTGAAGTTACCAGCAGCAAGAAACCCGACGCCATAGCGGCAAACCCGGCTGCATAGATGCCGGGGTAACCGATAGCCCGCTGTATCCGGGAGAAGACCAACGCCACGCTGCCGCCACTCAACATCAGCACGCTAAGCGTCAAGCCAGTTATGGCGGGATTGCCATAGCCCCTGGCATCGAGGAAGAATGGTAGCTGCGTCGGCATGATGAAGAAAAACATGTTCGTTACCGACTGTAGGACAACCAAACCAAGAAATGGCAGATTCCATTTTCGCTGCTCAGCTGAGCCGGTCAAATAGGAAACGTGGCTCATTGAAGGCTTCCGCTGCGGCTCCTTGATCACCATCCATGCAATCGGCAGCACCAGCAACGCCAATCCATACACACCAAAGGCGGATCGCGGCGATACTATCGCAACTAAGCCCGCCAACAGGATGAAGATCAAACCGCCAAAGTTTCGCGCAGAAATTTGTAGGCCCGTCAGCGCGTTCCGGGCCTCACCAGAAAAATAATCACCGATCAGCGCCGTCTGCGCAGTCATGATAAACGCAACGGCGACCCCCAATACAATACGGCTCATGAAGATCGTCGACAAGGTAGGGAGGTATAGTCCCGCGCTGCCCGCGATCGCAAAAAGTATAATACCGGCAAGAAGCGGAATGCGTCTTCCGATCCGGTCCACTGCAAGTCCCGCCAAGGGAGCGAGGAGAGCAACACTTAACGATGGAGCCGTAATCAGAAGCGGCGTAAGCAATGCGGCGTGGGGGGCGTCTGCAAACAGTTTACGCAAACCAGGGAGCGCAGGGCTGATCGTCGCGTTCGCCATTACGGTGAGCGTCGCCGCCATCAGAAGCGCGACGGCGCGACTATCGCGCCAAATCGGTATTTCCGTCGTTCTTGATATGCTTTCCATCTGATTTCCCTTGCACCAATTGTAGTTGCAGGAGATGCTACGACTTTAAGCCAACTTGAGGTCAAGCATGAAAATGATGGATATTGCAGAGGTAGCAAAACGTGCGTGCGTCCCGCCCTCTACGCTGAGGTACTACGAAGAAATTGGGCTTATACGATCCATTGGCCGGCATGGATTGCGCCGACAGTTCGACGGAGACGTACTGTTGAAGCTCTCCCTTATCGCGCTCGGCAGAACGGCAGGTTTCTCCCTTGCCGAAATCGCTGCGATACTTGGACGGAACAGCCATTTAGAGTTACCGAGGGAGGAACTGCTGTCCAAGGCGAATGAGTTGGAACGGCAGATGGCTGGTCTGCGCATTTTGCGCGACACGCTGCGGCATGTCGCCGGTTGTAGAGCGCCAAGCCATCTCGAATGCCCGAACTTCCGTAAGCTCCTGAACACAGCGTTGAAAATTGCAAAACCTCGCAAAACACCAACACGGACGGGGGTATAGAATAGACCAGATGGCGCGCCTGCGATACAGATTCTGATTGGAGCCAGTTGCTGATCCTTGCGATTTAGGAAGAAAATCCGGAATGGACCCAACAACGGACTGACCGCGCAGCACTATGGTGGCCAGTTAAAATGTCACAATGGGTCGCTTAATGTCCTCATTTTACCCGCTCGCTCTGGCTGCTGGCGCTTACACGGTTGGCGGTGAACCCAATAATCCCAGGCGAACATAACGACTGTATACCGCGGCAACACCATTGTCGCGTCAGTCATCACTGGCTCGGCCTCCTGCCAATGAGTTGCGGATCATCGTCTTTGGCGCAGTCGGTGATCTATCAGTTATGACCTTGCTCCACTCAACAATGTCGATGCCAGAACATGAAAGTCGAAACACGTGTACAGCCAGGTCGAACTTAAGCCAGTATCTCGTAACCGCAATAAAACCCATGTTGACGAAGCTCTCATCGAGTGATTTGTTTCCTTAAGCATCGCAGTATAAGAGCCACTTCAGAGAGTTGTGCTTCTTGTGTTCACCCAATGGAAAATTGAGCGTGGCCTCGTGCCCTTTCGTTCTGTACGCAGCTTGAGATCGCCGCAAACCGCCTCGATTATCTCTGTCGCAATGACAATTCCCAGACAGTTACCAGGGAGTTTCTCGTGGAGCCTGTAACAGCTAGGAGCAATTTCAACAGGGCCTTCACGGGACATTCCTCCACCATCGTCGCCAATATGGATGCTGGCTCATCAATAATCCGGCTGCGCGGCCTTTTCCTCATCTCCAGGATCGTGCAGCTTAGGAAGCCGTCTTCAGGGGGGTCGGGCGTAAACTTCCAGACCCTACATTATTGCAATCAAGATTCTCTTCCTTGTCGGGGTGGCAACAAACACAAAGGTATACACCTAACGGTGAACGCGCTGTACGAAATGGAAATTCCCGAGAACAACGAACTATCATACACTCGAGGAGATCCGATCTTACGTTCATTCAACCACGCACGTTCTATAAATTTGCCACATTTTAAGAGTTGTCGTCGATTTCATTAGAAAGAAGTCTGCAGTCTTTCGAGACGGCGGACAATTCGAATGTATCAGACCCGAGCCACGAATAATTTAAGGACAGTGAAAGCTGAGTTTGGATCACCTATGTCTTTCCTAGAAACTATTCGACGTAAGTTCTTCGCGATCACACCTGAATATCGGCGTTTTGTCCGACCTTTTCCAAAGTTTCATGAATTGCGGCAATCATTAAAAACTAGCGGCACAGTCGTTGGATTTTACACGAGAAATTCATTTTATGCGGACGAAGCCAAACGCATGGAAAAGTCTGCCAGACGCTTAGGCCTTACCGTTGAAACAACTGCGATGGATGGTGCTGGATCGTGGGTAAAAAATGCAGCCCTTAAGCCTACGTTCCTTCTGGAAGCGCGGGAAGCACACAAGGGGCCTTTGTTATATGTCGATGTCGACGCAGTTTTCCATAAAGATCCCTGGCCGAAGCTCGATGCTATTGACGCCGATATTGGGGTTTTTTATTCGCGTGAAGGCAACTTAATTTCGGCAACCATTTTCCTTGCGGACACCCCGGAAGTCCTGGAATTGTTGCGTCAGTGGAAAAATGCCTGCGACAGTCAACCGGAAATCTGGGATCAAGTGACTTTGCAAGAAATCCTGTCAAATATCTCGGATAAAAGGCTTAGTATCGCGCGGTTGCCCGTGTCATTCTGCTGGGTTTTTGATCGATTCAAAAATGGCTTTTCGGATGAAGTTTTTATTGAGCAGCTTCAGGCCAGCCGTCAAGCCACCTCGAAGAGGAGGTTGTTTGGCCGACGCAGCAAGAGGCTGGTTCGTCGCGATGAGCGTATAAAGGAAATCGAGCATATTCTAGCGGAAGATCCCTAATCCAGGTCGCGCTTACAAACGGCGTAGCCTTGGGTGTATATTGAGAGAGCTTGCCTCCTAGCAAGGTTTGAGCATCTACGTGAGATCATACCACTTGTATGTCGTTTGGTAGAGATTCTCAACCAACCGAAACACAGCAGTGGGTAGGTCCGCGCTATTGCTGAGCATCATGAAAGTGATCAACCAGCGTAAGCTTGACCGTGTCTCCGTCCATCAATCGGAGTTGTTCACGAAGAATAAAAGGCGAGATCAATTCGAGATGCTGCCGCATATGAGAGCCAATCCGGCGAAATACCCAAACATTCTGCGTGCCTGCGTGGGCCGATAAGATGGCTCTCCATGCCTGTCCGGTTCCGCGACGGGGTTTCAAGAACTTTTTGTGAAGGCTATTATTACCAATCGCGTTCTGAGGTATTGTGAATGCAGCAGGAATCTTTCCTTTGTCCAGAGCTTTGAACCCTTGTCGTCGAGGAACCTCGTGAGGAAGGGTCGGTACAAAAATATTCAGTGAACCCGCAGCAAAACGAATGGGCCAATCGTAGGGAGCAGAATCGATTTCTTCACTGCCCGGAATATGCAATCGTGAATGATAACCTAGGCCCTTTTCGACAATTCCCTGCACTAAAAGTAGCATCGGTGGAAAAACCCCTGGCAGTTTCGTGATAGTTTCTAGAATTTTTTGTGACAACTGATTGATCTATCTCACAGAGTACAATCGTCAACGTTTTTCTTTTACCGTTTACCGTCATTGCTTCGCTCGGCTTGGCTTGATAACAAGATTCACCCGAACTCCGTAAGGGTGCTATTGAACTCTCACAATTGACCGCTGATTAGCCTTGGCGGCGCAGCGGGACGCACATGCATCTCAAAAATCCTTTGATCCGCGTTTCAACATCGACCTGCAGGGTGCAGCGGGATTTGTGACTGATTGTCGTTTTGTGGCGGGCGAGCACAAATTAGCGCCCCGGGGCTAATCCCCATTCAAAAAGCGTTCGCGCCACCAGATCATGTTTCCGGGCAGGCTTTACGGTGTTCGGTGCATAATGTTCTGCAGCATCTCGCGCTCAAGCGTCAGATCTGCAACAACCGTTTCAGGCGGGTATTTTCGTCTCCGAACGCGTCTGCCGCTCCGTCACATTTCCTTCGGTCGTATCTGGCTTCCAGTTATAAAATGTTGGTCCGAAATACCGTGCTTGCAGCACAAGTCAGCAACCCTCGTGTCTAACTCCTGCTCCTTCAGCACCGAAATAATAAGGGTCGACGAGCCACGGGTCTTGCCGTCAATCTGTAAAAATGTGTCCGAAACGCCGTGCCGTTAAACTATTTGGATTTCAGGTGTTCTTCAATCATCAGGCAACTTTTGAACAGATACAGGAATTTTAACAATCCGTACAATTCTTTGATCCCCTGAGCGCGCTATCTTATAACGCAGCTCAAGATGGACTCTCTCATGCTTTTAATCGCTCATCACCACGTGCGAAAAGCACAAAGCAATTTCCTTGTTAGCACCCAAATCCCGGGCCCACTTTATCAAAACCGGGCCATCTCCGTCATCAGAAATCCCTCCCCACACATCCTTGAAAACCTCTACACCGGATGAACTATCAAAGAAAAAATATCCTGGGTCTGCAATAGGTGTGGATGCATAGATGACCGTCCAGGTTCCAGAATGAAGCGCCGCGTCGATTTGAATGTTTGCTGGCTTAACCTTTTTATCGAGATTCTTGGCGACAAGGGACGCGTAATCGGCTTTATTCTGCTTCGTGAGGCTTTGTTCCACTCCCGTGCAAGGATTGGCAGCTATTGCGTGTTGGCTGCAACCAAGTACACAAAAGAGAACTGCTCCAAAAGTACGACCAGGTAATTTATACATCTTATAACTCCGCTGAGATCGCTTCCTAGGATAATTCATTTTGTTCTTTGCAAGCACATCGCAATTTCACCATCCAGAATTGGAGCGAAATGTAAAGTGCCATTTGGGAACGCCGCTTCCACCGACACATTTTAAAGAAAGGGCTTTAGCATTGTGTAACATCGGTGGAGTACGAGTGCCGCCGGCTTGGGGGCAACGAGCTTCAAAAAGTTCGGTGGAGTGATTGCAGGTTTTTCTTTGCAAGGCTGCGCAGACATGAGACCTGCGAGGCGCTGGAATGATATTGATCCAGCCAGGCAACACGTCAGCGTTAGCGATGGGTTCACGAATATGAAAACCACTGTCTCTAACCTCGCTGGACCACCAGGAAAAGAGCAGCAATCAAAAGCACAAAAAGCACAGCGGCACCAGCGGCTATAGCCAACAAAGCAAGCCACGTTCGAGGGTCGCGAAGGCTTGGCCTTTGCCCGTTGGCCTTCCTTGCACCAAGGAATGCTAAAGCGCCGAGGATAACCGGCGTGCCACCGCCAATTGTCATTGCCATCGCCCCGTCTGGCGCAGTCGTTTGCCAGATCATCCCGAACAGATAGATGCCGGCAACCGTTCCAACGATGAGAGCCACAAGAACGAAAAGAATGCGCAATGTTTGTCTTTCGGTGCAACGAAAATGCTGTCGATTATTATTACACGGGCAAGTATGCGACGTTGCCATTTATATGTGTAGCATGCTTGGTAAGTCGAGGCAGGAATGCTGTGGTTCATTACATATAACTCACATCTATCGTGTTCATGAAAGACTTGCAACGAGTGATGAAGATGGCGGAGCCGATGCGATGTTTAGGAATATCCAAAGCCATCTGGGACGCGGTGATCGTGGCGCTGATGGAGGAAGGATGCTCTTTGGAAAAGGGCGGCGGCTTTGATCATTCATAGGCGTCACTCTAGCGGAACAGTATGCTCATTGAGATGGAGTACGACATCTGGGGCGAGGGAGAAATTGTCATCGTTGCAGACGATGCGTTAAAGCTAGGGGCGCATCTTCCATCGACCTTGCTCATGAAGTCATGATTGCTTTGACACGCTGATTCCCTCATTGCCTTAGCGCGAAGCTCCCAGAGCTTTCCTTCCAAGTGCTTAACGTGAGGCTCGTGCAGTTGTTCTAAACCAACGCTCTCGACCATCCCCATTAAACGGATGAGGCGAGGCTGCAATCCAGCGGGAAGCCCCTCGATTTCGGTATCCACAGTGTGGTCCAGCGTCGCCGTTATCAACGGCAGCCATGTGGACACAGCAGATGATGCAGAATTGGTTAGAAATAATTGCAGAGACAAATTAGCGGCATACCGAACGGAGTTCGGTGATGGCCAGTGAGAAACAATGCATCAAATGCCGGGAGCAAACACCTAATTTTGCGGCGGACGGAGTAGGCAGAACTCTTCGCCCCGAAAGCGAAGTGCAACATAGCTACATTGGTTCATATGATCGATCAAGCAAGCTTTCTGGGGAGCTGACATTTCTTCCATCGTACAGCGCTCTTCTGCACATACCTGACTATAACTCTGACCGGTGGGAACATGCGCGACGAAGAGCGAGGTCTTTGGTCCCTTCGGGTTGAGGGTTTCATATGCGGCTGTCAACCTCTCGAAAACCGCACGATCCTGCCCCACAGGGTCAAGGTCGATCCCCATCTCGCCAACCTCGCCGACCATTGTCATGTAGCGCAGATGTTTTGATTCGGAGCAAACAAGACGATCAGCCTTTGCGGGAATCGAATACGTCAAGGCAATCGCACTGAGGATAACCGCCATCTTCCGCATCATTTTTCTTTCCGTCCGTGCTTGAGGCACCATGTAAAATTTTGGTTTTGCTGTCAATTACTTGTCTCTGTTGCCACGTCAACACCCAAATCTACGACAACTCAAGCCATCTTAGCGTCCGCTTCAAGGAAAGTCATTCATAACGCCAAACGACCACAATTGGGGTCGAAGCCGACCTTTATCAATCCCTAGACGAATGCCTGAAATGAAGGAGCATAAGGGGTCGGCAGCGCTGATTACCAAGAATCCCGTTCTCTCACCAGCAATACACCTTCGATCAGGAGCAGTGGAAACACACTGAAACTTGAAGGCAGAGACACCGCGATAACGTGAATTTTATCAGATATGGGTGATCCCGCTGCTTAATGATCAAGTTTCGATTTTCAAGGTGGAGGCCGCAAAGCTGCGACAGATCCTAACAACGATATGCCACTGCTATTTCCGCTTTTAGCGCCTTTGCATCGTAAAATTCACGATCCAGCTATACAACACTGAGAGTGAAGACCGGCGGTATCATGGGCTGGTTCGGCTGGGAGAAACTCTTCAATGGCGACATACCCCCTTGATATATAGCTGTTCCGGCAGCTCGGCCTACTGACCCGTCCGCTTTCCGTCATGCTTATCATCAAGATGATTGTGATACGGGTCATAGCCATGATCCCGTGCGGCTTCGGTTTTCAGCTATCGACCGTCTGGTTCGGGGTCTTAACCTATCTGAAGAAAGAGGGCAACGGACGCTGGTCCGTGGATCGATTGATCGGCAGACAGTTCCAGAGCATCCTGAAAAGTGTGGAACGGTTTTCGGAGAAGATGCGCGTCAAAATACACGGTTACAGCGCCCAAAAGGGCGGCAGATACCTACCGCCCTTTTGCCGTTCGGTTGAAATCAGCCCGCTGTGAATCGAGCTGTTCGTGGTTCTTTTCGACTTTCTGTGCCTCCATGTAGCTTTCGTTCAGAAGCTGATAAGGAGGGAAAATCTTAGTGTAGACGTTGGCCCATTCCTGAGCATCGTTACAATGCCATGTCTTTTGGAGTTCGGAAGCCACCGCTGCCGTGTCCATTGGCACGACACCGGCCTGAACAACACGAGCGAGCGTAATTTCCTGCGCCATCTTGGAATAGGTACCGGATACATCCGCCACGGCGAAAACCTTGTAACCATCCTGAACGACAATGATTGCCGGGAAGGTTATACATACGCTGGTGATGTTGCCTGCGATAATCAAGGGGTTGCGTCCCGTTGCAATGTTCACACGAGTTTATTGCCAATTTAATGAATTAATGAAGCCCGGCGCTAAAACTTCAAGTTCCTTGGGCTTAATAGGAATCTGTTGCTATACTTCATCAAGGTCTGGAGCCTATCCTTCTCGCCTCATTCAGCGCCGAAGGTTCCGGGCTTGAGTTCGTCGAATTTCGCAGCCATCGTTGGATTACCATGTGTCAGTCGTTTGACTGTCAGATCCTCAGCCTTGTCGTTTGCTAGCCGAAGGTTGTTGGCCGATTTGTGAAGCGCTTCTTTTGTTTTTTCCAAATCTTTAATGGCTTCATCTATACGCTTGACTGCTTCTTCAAAACCATCTGAAGCTAGGCGCCAGTTTCTCCCGAACGCTGCTTTAAAATCGTCGAGCTGGGATTCAAAGCTGGTGATGTCAACATTTTGCGCTTTCATCAGCGCCAGCTCTGTCTTGTATTTGAGGGAATTCATTGCCGCGTTGCGTAAGAGCGTGATAATTGGGATGAAGAATTGCGGCCGGACAACATACATTTTCGGATATCGATGGGATACATCTAAGATTCCTGTGTTGTAGAGTTCGCTCTCAGGCTCCAGCAGTGAAACCAGAACGGCATACTCACATCCCTTTGTGCTGCGATCCTTGTCCAGCTCTTTGAAAAAGTCCTCATTCTTCTTTTTTGTAGCCGTCTCGTCGTACTCGTTCTTCATCTCGAACATGATCGAAACAATTTCCGAGGCTCCCTCGTCCATATCGCGGAAAATAAAGTCACCTTTGCTGCCGCTGCGCGCGTCATTGTCTTTTTCAAAATAAGCGCGGGGGAAGGCTGTCGCCCGAATTCTGTCGAACTCGATGGCGCAATGTTGTTCAAGCGTCTCGCCGATCATCTTTGTCGATAGCTTCGCTTTCATATCCCTCAAACGCTCAATTGCGTCATCGCGGTCGCGGAGCTGTGTTTCATATTTGTCCTTAAGTGCCGTTTCAGCCAGCTGCTTTTCAAGTTCTACCCGCGAAAGACCGTTCCTCAGCTGCTCGCGCTCTTTCTCTATCGCACTGACCGCTTGAGTTACGGCAAGTTTATGCGAAAGCTCACCCACATCGAGCCTAGCCTTTAAGCTCTCGATTTCAGCGTCCTTCGTTGCAGCAGCTTTTTGTAATTCAGAAATGAGCTTAGCTTCTGCCAGTTTCGACATCGCTTCCTGATCACGTTTGGCGTTATCGAGATCGTTCACCAGCTTGTCACATTGCTTTTCGATCTCACTTAGAGCCTCGGCAACCGCAAGTTTCCGAGTAACTTCGCCTGCCTCAAGCTTTGCCCGCAATTCCTGGATCTCCAAATCCTTAGCAGAAGTCGTTTTCTGCAATTCGCTGGCGACCTTGGCCTGCGCAAGCTCAACTGCGTTCCGCTTGTCCTGTTCGGCCAACTCCAAACGCTCATGCAACTGCTTCTCGAAATCGCCGTCTCTTACCTGCTTAAGGATATTCGCATATCCAGCCTCGTCGATCTTGAAAGCCTTGTTGCAATGCGGGCAGACGATGTCGTGCATGATTGTTTCTGTTTCCTGTTGCGACCCATTGTCGAGAAAGATAGACGTATAATAGCAACAATGACACAAGAGGAAACCATGACGACCGGTACAGTTAAGTTTTTCAACGCCGAGAAAGGTTTCGGCTTCATTACTCCTGAAAATGGCGGGGCAGATGTGTTCGTTCACATCTCAGCTGTCGCTTTTGGCGGCGCACTTCAGGACGGACAAAAAGTCAGCTACGATATCGGACAAGACCGCAAAACGGGCAAGTCAAAAGCTGAAAACGTCAGCGTAATTTAGACTACAGCGGGGAACTGACTTCAGTTCTCGGCCTCGAAAGATCTTCGTCCCATGTGGCTTTTAACCACTTTCCATTCATGTGGGGCGAAAACTACCGTAGAGTGCTCATTGTACGCCTATATTGATTCACGTTCGGGTAAGCCTGCTAAGTATTTGTTAAAAAGCCAATCTCTTCTCAATGCTCTGACAGGGTATCCTCCCAGTTTTGACCACCACAGTAGAAGCCAAGCACGATCCACTTTGTTACCTTTAGCATTGACATCAATTGAAACTCGCCGTTCGAATCCGATCCTCCGTAGCCCCTCACGGATATCGTTCCCCAATGTGCCCGCTCAGCAGCGCAATCGAAGCCATGCACGAAGTCCAAAACGGAATCGACTGATTCTGCCGGAGAAGGATTGATCTTCATCGCGTCATAGGAAGCTGTTACATAGTTTTGTAGCCAGCGTTCGATAACTGCATCCCATTCGCGTAAAGCTCGGATCCCCACACGGACAACCTCGCAGATCGGTGCGTAGTCGCCCGTCTTGATCTTTGAGTCGATGAATGTTGCATGTTTGCTAGGCAACTAATCGTAGTTTCTCAATGTTAGCCATTTCGCACCCGGTTTGCCCAATTCGCAGAGGTATAAATTAATTATACCTCTATTTCAGTTGGATGCGATGCCTTCGTTTGCTCAGATGCAACGGTAGAAAAACTTTTTCGCCCTGACGCTAACATGATCTGTTCCGACCAAACTGATTTTATCAGCCCGAGGCTCCGACGAACCTCCTGAGTGATACGCGGCATCTACAATCGGAAATACGAAGTACCGCCCTAGCTTTTCGGCCGGAAGTTGTCGTTTCGGTTTCGAAAACCCACGCCGACTTCAATCGGACGAAGCCTTTTTGTAAGCGACACGGTAGCTTGCCCCCGTCCGTTCGACAAGCGCGAAGCCGGGGTCGCGCAGGTGCATACCGGCGATCAGCAGCCGATCCGAAGCGACCGAATCCAGAAGCCTCTTTCGTGTTTCGGCTGCAAGAAGCGCATCCTGATCGAACGCGATAGAGACCTCGGGGCGCGGAACCTGAATCTGCGGAAAATGAACGATGTCGCCCCAGACCAGCAGGCTCTTGTTACCTGAATCGAGCCGATAGCCGGTGTGCCCGGCGGTGTGGCCCGGAAGAGGAACCACTGTTATGTTTGGAAGTACCTCACCAGCGTCAAATGTACGAAGTCTGTCGCGATAGCCGTCGAACGCCTGACGCGCTAAGAGAAAGCTGCCGCGGGCGCGCTCGGGTGCGCGGCTCAGATTGCCGTCATCCTGCCAGAACGCGACTTCCTGATGGTGGGCGACAAGTTCGGCATTCGAGAAGATGGCTTCTCCAGAAACACCCATCAGCCCCCCGATATGATCGGGATGGGCATGCGTCAACAGGATCGCATCGATTTCGGAAGGGTGGATGCCCGCAAGCAGAAGATTGGTTTTTAATCGGCCGCCCCACCGCTTGAAACCACCTGCTCCTGTGTCAATCAGGACCGTGCGACCGCTGCCGCGCACGAGATAGCAGTTGATGTGGATCGAGGTGTGATCCTTTATCCCCGCCTTTTCCTGCATACGGGCGGCATCGGCCGGGTCGATATTCGCGAGGAAATCGAAACTGGCGTGGAGATAGCCATCGCTGACGGCGGTGATTGTTAAGTCACCGACCTGTTGTGTGGGAAATGTAAGATTAGACATCGGTTTCTCCAGGCATCAGCTCAATTGCGCGCGTGAACGCTCGACGCTTCATAGCCAAAGCAACGAATGCGCGCGGTGAGGCCGGTATTGCGTCTTATGGCGTCGTCCAGCCCCTCCATGAACCGAGCCATGACTGGCGGCGTCCGAAATTGCTCAAGGCGATACTGGATTTCTGCGAAAGCAGGGTTCCCCCGGCCATGCCGGACAGCGACATAGACAATATACACGTTGGCCAATGCGGCACGGAGAACGCCTGTGCAAAGTTCTGTACATTGCTCCGCGAGGTCTGTGAGTGCTTCGTCCGGCGGCATCCTGTCTGCGGAAATATAGATCGTGACATTCGGCATCGGTGCTACCGCACCTTTCCGACAGCGGCTTCATCGTCCTTGGTCAACTGCGCCGTCATCCGCACATAGACATGGACGCCTTCAGGTAGATGCTCGATGTCAGGCAGGGTGCCGCGCTCTACCTTGGCGAGCCAGCGGTGTTCCGGGACCTTCTCCATAGCGACCGCCTGCATCGCAGAGGGAGTGAGGCCCAGCCGAAGCAGAGGCTCGGGGCCCGTTGCGCTCAACGCCAGATATTCGCCCTCACCAATGCTCGGCGCGCGGTCGATGCCGCCATAGAGGTTCCGGTGCCAGTCGGTGATGTGCTGTTGCCAGCGTGCGAAATTGCCGCCGCCCTTCTGACGGTATTCTTTACCCATCAGGATGTCGAGGCCGTCTATCGAATGAAGGGCGAGATAGACCGGGCAGCCACCGCTCAGCGCCTTGAAGCGCTGCGAGGTTTGGAAGCCGGTCACCGAAATGAGTGCTGGCAGCTTGTCCAGGCTGTAAAAGTCGTTCCATTCCGCTTCGCTGCCCGGATCGGCAAAGCTGCATTCTACCGTATAGATCATTGCACCACCTTCGACCGAAAGCACAGCGCTCCGGGTCTTGTCTATCGTTGATATTTTTTCATGATAAACTGCCGATCCATGCCTACATATCGACAATGGATCATGCTTCAGTGATCCAATATCAAGGTGACGGCGAATCGAACGCCGAACCGTCCTGTCAGGAGCCGTCATGCGCCGCAAGATTCCCAGCAATTCCGCACTCATGGCGTTCGAGGCTTCGGCTCGTCATGGAAGCTTCGCTCGTGCGTCCGACGAACTGGCCTTAACCGAAGGAGCGATCAGTCGGCAGATAGGCCGGTTGGAAGCCTTCCTCGGCGTCACGCTGTTCGAGCGGATCGGTAATCGTGTCCGGCTTTTGCCGAATGGAGAGCGTTATGCGTTCCAGGTCCGCGAGACACTCGACAGGCTAGAGCGTGACAGTCAATATCTGATGGGGCAGCCCGGCGACGGCGCGAGCCTCGACATCGCAATCTTGCCGACGTTCGCCACGCGTTGGCTCATCCCGCGTCTGAAGCCGTTCCAGGAGCAGCATCCGAATATCACCCTGCATCTTGCTGAACGGATGGAGCCATTCGTTCTAACAGGCAGCGGGTTCGATGCCGCCATCCATTTTGAGCATGCCGCCTGGACGGGAATGAAAACGCACAAACTGTTTCACGAGACGTTGGTTCCGGTTTGCCATCCGGTACTTCTCAATAGAGACGAAGAAACGGTATCCCTGGATAAACTGCCGCGCCTTCATCGGCGCCAGAACCCGGATGCCTGGCAACACTATGCGCAGGAAACCGGGATCGCCCTGACCAATCCTGCGATCGGTCCGCGCTATGATCTTCACTCCATGCAAATCGAAGCCGCGTTGGCAGGTCTCGGCGTCGCACTGGTGCCGCGCCTCTATATCGAAAGCGAACTGGCGGAGGGGCGACTGATAGCGCCTTGGCCCGACGGTCAGTCGATTTCCAAGACTTTTTGCCTCGTCCTGCCGGAGCCAATCCGATTGAGTGAAGGGCCAATTCAAGTGTTCGCAAATTGGCTTCTCAAGGAAGCTTGTGCTCCTCAGCCGCTCAGCACTTTCGGAACGGGCCTCTCTGAGAAGCATAACCACGCTTGACAATAGCCCGTGAGGTCCGCGATTGATCATCGTTAAACTGATTGCGTTTAAAATCCCGAAAAATAGTTGAAGGGTGCCTTCCAAGCTTGCAATAACGTCAACAGAGCGCTTTGCAGTGCGCTAGAGTACTATATTTTGCCAAAGGCTCAATGGCGCTCCGTCCTAAGCGCCGCCTAACTTTACGTGTTGTAATCACGTTTTGGATTACAAGATTATTCGGTAAACTGAACGACTACACCGCTTTTAACTAGTTTTGCCAGTTCTTCTGCGTCCCAATTTGTAAGTCGGACACAGCCGTGGCTAGAAGTCTTTCCAATGCGGGATGGATCCGGTGTTCCATGTATCCCATACGTCGGCTTTGAAAGTGCAATCCAAACAGTTCCAACCGGCCCATTCGGGCCTGGAGGGATTGTCAAAATCTGCTCATTATTGCCCTGCTTGAAATTAATCCGCGGATTGTATGTATAGTTCGGATTTATCGCTATTCTCTTGACTTGAACTGTGCCCGAAGGCGACGGGGTATCAGAAGATCCGATTGTTGCTGGATAGGCGACCACAAGCAAGCCTTTCGCGTCGTATCCACGTACTTGCTTGCGGGGCTTATCAGCGATAATGTAATTAACTTTCGCGCGTTTTGGCTTTCTCAGGTTGGGTACTTTGATAACAGACCCCGGCTGATTGAAATTAACGCCTGGATTAATCTCCTTCAAGAAGGCCTCGTCGATTTGTAGACGTTCCCCGAGCATTTCGATGACAGATGTATAGGCCATTGACTCTAATTGTGCTTTCTCAGCGTAGTCACTGGGGATTGAAGCAACGAATTGCCGCCCTACATCTTCGTTGGTAATAACATACTCTTTGAAAGCGGGGCCGCCGGTTATGTTCAGTTCGGCCTCGATTGCAGCCAAGTCGGCAGGGTTTAGAAATTTACCAGTTATTTCACCATACGCCGCTGCAGCTTTATCGACGTTACTCCCCAAACGTCCATCGATTGCTCCTGGAGAAGCCCCTGCCCTGTCGAGGAGTATCTGATAGGCCGCAATCTGATCCTTAGCACCGGTACCTGTCGGCATTTCGATAGCGGGGGCCATGTCTTCGGCCGACGGAACATAGTTTGACGTTGCTGATTGATGCTTGGACTGGTTCCTGTCGATGCTTCCGGTCGTGGTCCGGTCGAGATTGTCTTTGGACGTTATTTGACGTCCACCAGCGGTTGCATTACCCACTTGCTGTTGACCATTCACACGGAAATAGTTTTTTCTAATTGACGGAAGAGACCGCTTGGATCTCTGATCTGAGTTTCGATCATTTGTTGCGTTGATCGCTTCAAAGAACTGATGCGGATTTGTGGAAGGCAACAATGTTGCAGACCAACCCGTCGTTGATTGGAGACACGCCGACAATCCAAAGACCAGTGCAAAACGGGCATAACAACAAAAATTTCGCATATCAGTAGGACCTGTTAAACTATTTTCAAATAATACTGATATGGTTAAACCTTTGTTATCGCCTGCAAAATCTGAAAGATTTATTGAGTTTATCGTTCATTCTAGATGCACCAGAAGGCGATTTTTAGTTAAGTCTGGTTTCAGGACAATCCTCGGTGTATAGCGTCCCCGAGTCTATTGCATTACAGCGCTCTACACTGCCTTGATGCACCGATCGGTTTTGGTCACACTGACCCTACGCGCGGCCTATTTCCCAAGTGCGCATCAATTCAGGACGACCAAGTTCCCTCATCGAGTTAAGTACACGCACGCCGATCCTGACTTCAATTATTTCGTCGACAAAGTTCTTCGCTTCGGGTTTTGGTCGATCAGCATCTTCCATGGGCCTATCAGGATCTCACTGCGACGGCCCTGATTGGCTTGAACTGGTTCTTCGACCCTGCAGAGACCATCTCGGACCGCTCGAGTGATCGTATTGCAGCACTTGGCGGAGGTATAACCGTGCAGCATCGCATGACTTATCGGGCGAATATTTCGTCGAGCAATATGGTTATGCAGCCGCAGAAGCAACGCCACCGATTGGCAAGATACTCTCGAAAGGCGTGCTTTATGGGCACGGATGCGACGCGCGTCGCTTCTTATAATCCTTGGGTTTCGCTGTCATGGATGATTACCGGCAAGACGGTTGCCGGTATGCAACTTTATCCGCGCCGCAATTGTCTCGATCGTGAAACGGCGCATTGAGAAAGGTCAGTTCGCTGATCTGGTGGTGCCGGACAAGGGCTTCTTCAATTGCAGCGAAGACGAGATTTCATTTCTGACGTCGGATCTAACCATGGTCGACGGCAAGTTCGTCTATGGTGCAAACGCCTTCGCGGATCTAGATGAATACCCAATCCCGCCTGCCATGCCTGACTGGTCGCCGGTGCGTAAATTCGGTGGCTATGCAGCATGGGTCTCACAGCTGCCGATTGGCGGTTTCAACGGCTTCTTTCGAGCACTCGGCTGTGCCTGCTGAGCCATTTTAACCGCATCTTATTCCGAAAACCGTTTCATACTGTACGGGACGCACGCTAATTCAACTCAAGATTTATCAGGGGGCCCAATCGGCTCCTGATTTCTCCAGGCCAGAGTGATGGCTTCGCTTCCGAAATTCCACACTAGAACTGATCACCCAAAGGCATTGTTATCGCACATACGCCTACGCTGAGGAATACCGGTCGCCCCTCCTGTTTAACGGGAACGGTTGTTCGAAAATCGATATCGAGCTCGCCTGACAACAGTCATGGGTAGGCCGAGGTCCCAACGACTACATTCCCTCACTTTGCTTTGCTGCGCACAACCTACCATCGGCGACGATAGAGGACCATCCCGGCGTAATGGAGAATGTGATCAGTCCTTATTATGGACCATCTGCGCGGTTTGTTGGTTCTTGCGTTTTGGCCCTAAACCGCATTTTCTACGCCCATAGATAACGGGCAATGCTTCGGTTTTCAGTGTTGCGCTGGCGCTTGCCGATGTCATGATATTTACCAAATCCCACGGCGTGAAGACGCGGATCATGTCTGGACTTCGCCCGCCAGCCGCGCCCTGCGCATAAAGGCCCAGTCGATGAGTTCGGCCATAGACGGCCCAAGAGCCTTGCCCATATCGGTCAACGCATACTCCACCTTCGGCGGCACTTGGGGATAAACGGAACGGGTCACGATCCCATCCTTCTCCAACGCCTTCAGTTGCTGGATGAGCATCTTTTGGTTCACCCCTTCACACCGCCGTTCGAGTTCGGAGAAACGAAGCGCTTCCTTGGCCCCAAATAGTTGGCAGATGATCACGATCTTCCATTTGCCTTCGAGAACCCGCACGGCGTCCGTTGTCGCGTCCGCCCATTTGCGCTGCTGCTGCGGGTCTCCGCATCTCCACTCTCGTTCCTGGGCCATACTTACCTTTTGGTGGGTAGCCCACCTATCTGTTGGTTCTTGTCCAAATCGCAGTCTTCATTATCTTGATAGGCAGCACAACAGGAGCATCAGCATGAAAATCGGCATCATCGGAATCGGCTATATTGGCGGCACTCTCGCCCGAAAGCTTGCATCGGCGCGCCATGAGGTCAGGGTGGCGAACTCCAAGGGCGTAGATGCCGTCAGGCCATTCGCCGACGAGATTGGAGTCATTGCTGCGGACACAAAAGAAGCCATCTGCGGCGCGGACCTTGTCATTCTTTCCATTCCGCTTCTCGCCATTGAAAACCTGCCGAAGGACCTCTTCAAGGAACTGTCCGCCAACGTTCCGGTCATCGATACCAGCAACTACTATCCTGGTCTGCGCGACCCGCAAATCGCCGACCTCGACGCAGGCGAGATCGAGAGCGTCTGGGTCTCCAGACAGATCGGTCGCCCCGTCATAAAGGCCTTCAACAACATCCTCGCATATTCCCTGGCGGAACTGGGCCAGCCAAAGGGAGCGGCCAGTCGACTGGCCGTGGCGGTCGCGGGAGACGACGAAGCCGCGAAGAAGATCGCCATGGCAATCGTAAACGAGGTTGGGTTCGATCCCATCGACGGCGGATCGCTCGCTGAATCGTGGAGGCAGCAGCCGTTAACACCGAGCTATTGCTGCGACTTCGACGAACCCACCATGCGCAAGGCGCTTGATGCCGCGGTGAAGGGTGAAGCACCCACAAGATGGTCCATATTCATAAACAAGATGGCAGCGCTTGAGCCAAACTCCACGCACGCGGACCGCGTTGCCATGAACCGCTCGTTCGCCCCACTTCGATAAAACAACATTACCTTAATCTCGATCCGCAACTCGAAGAGATCTTGTTGCGGATCCGCGACAGCCGGAACGCAACAAATCCTGCAGATGACGGGGCAGGAGACTTTCTATTATCCAATAGCGTGAAAGGCCTGCCAAGCGGGGAAATCTCTCAACTTAATTGCCCAGCAACAATACCGAAACCGCATGCAATGGATCAAGCCATTGAATTTATGGTATAGTCTTGAAATTGGAGCCTTGGCGACTGAAGCTGTCCCATGCGATCAAGAATAATTGGCCCCAAATTGCGATCACGGCCAACCATAATACAAACAATTCTGTCGCTACTGATGATCTGGAAAACGCCTGATCCGCGGATTTTCATCCAGAGCCTTCAGCTTGTGGGCGTCGGATACATCCGTGCCACCATATTTGGCCTTATACTTTTAAAGGCTTACACTGCTGATCCCGTGCTTGCGGCAAACCTCAGCAGTCGGCAGACCCGCCCACTGCTCCTTCAAGATTCCGATAATCCGCTCTTCAGTGAACCGTGGACGCTTCATCCGTCCGTCTCCTTGTTGCTCTGCTCCCTCAAAACTGGACCGTTCATAATTAGAGTTCTCGCGCTACTTTCCTGGCTGGAGAAGGAATGGAAAGCATCGAAGTTTTCGGATGCCCAAAAGAGTTTATTCTCAAGCAGAGGAATGACTGGGTGCCAGTAGGAGAGATTTGTCGCAAGAGCGGGATCAGCCAAGCAACGCATTTCAATTGGAAGAAAAAATACACAGGTTTGCTGCCCAGCAGACGAACTCCGCTGCTCCGGTACTACATGCAAGCCGATGACGACCTTGAACATATCCGGGAACGGCGCAGACCGGATAACCCGCTCGCGTTTGCTTTGTAGCTCTGGGTCCTGCGGCTATCCCGGTCGTTCAAACTTGCGCTTGGCAAATTGGTGTCTTTCGATAGGCCCTGTTGTTGTATTTAAGAAAAGCTCAGGCAACAGTTTCCGGTTCCGATCATATTTGGTTTTCAATGCTTTTCTTTTCGATATAGTCCGCACATTCAAGAAGGAGTTATGCCAATGCAGCATTCGCATCGTGCTTTGGCTTTCAACCGCATAGGCTGAACGGAATATGACCGAAATTTCACCTTCCGGACCGATGGGTGCACTCGGCCGGCTACATCGCTGGATTAACGGACATAAAGCGCGGCGAGCGGCGGTAGTAATCGGGTTCTTCAGCGTGGTTTGGGTTTTGTTGTTCGGTGGGTGGATCGCAATTGCGTTGCTGCGCGGATCGACTGAACGTAACGCCGGAGCGGTAGCGCTACTATACGTCATTATGCCCTTTCTCTCTGTTGTTATGCTTTTACTATTTCACCGTATGGCTTATCGCCGATTTTGGGATGATGATCGAAAAAGGGCTCGCAACAAAAGTACGAAAGAGTGGGCCCTTGAGACTGATAGTGCCCCGCCCGCACCGGCTTTTGATTGGCCTTTGACGCTTCAGGCCCGGCACGGAATTATCTTTGTACTCGCCATTACGGGATTGCTGTTTAGTTTTACGCCCTATCAACATCAGGCTGCAATTGTACAATTCATGGTGAATATTAGTTTCGGTTCGGCGACACTACGGCAGTTATCAGGGCTGTTGTTTGGATATCTGCCTCTGTTCTTTTTTGCGGTGTGTACCATGGGAATAACACATCGCCAGCAACGGCGTAATGATGCTGGCCTGCTTAGTAATCGAGAACGACTATTGCTTCGGGCTGAGATGAATTGGCTCATGTCATTCGGTATTGCCCTCGCAAGCGTTATGCTTTTGAATCAGACCTTCGGACACATGATTATTTCCCATCTCTGATATGCGGTGCATCCGCTCGCGCCCGAGGCGATTGCGCTTCGTGGAAGCGTAGCTGCGTTTAGTTTCACCATGTCAAATTTTGCGACATGTGTGCACGATCTACTATTATGGGCTCTGACGCACTTTGATGACCTTATGCATAGGCTGGCTTTGGCTTTGCAAAAAGAAATAGCGCTATGGTTCGTTCGCATCGCCCTCTGAACTCATGCATACCGGCTTTGCCATCAATAAAACTCCGGTCGACGACGACAAGATCATTATCACTGTCGTACGATAAGTAGGTCGGGCCTTTGTCGGTTGCGTTCAAAATCGATAGGTATACACAGCCGACCGACAACACCTGGCAAATCTTCCGGTCGGGGATAAAATTCGTTCGAGTGGCTATTGCAGCGCGGCGGTTCCACCGCGATGCAGTGCTATGGGGCCGAAGGATATTTACCGAAGCTTCGATGCAGATGTTCTGGCGCCGTGAGCGCGGCGAACCGCGTGGCTTGACTATATTGTCATCATCCTGGGCTTGCTTTTGGCGGATGACTGTCGGCGAATTTCGACCGCGGGCTGATGGTGCCGGCGAGCAATGCGCCTTGTTGCGTGTCGTGCGACGGCGCAGCAGCCCTCATTTCGTTTCGACGACTGTGATCGAGACCACTCGCGCCTGGCTCTCGGAGCAGCCTCAGATCAGTACTGTTGCCCGCGACCGCGGTGGCACCTCATGGAAAACAACAGTCGGGCATTCTTGGGCGCGGTTCGCAAATCAATGCCCAGATAAGAACAGCAATTGGGGCCATCGCAGTCTACCTAGGCCTACTGACAAACCGCCAAGCGGATCCAATATCAGGGATACCTCGTCCGTGAAGACACAAACGCCGCCTTTCTTAACCTCGCCCAATCTGGCCTCGCGGTCAAGGAAACCGTCCGGCGAACTGGGCATAGTCGCGGTCTCGTTAGACGGGTGCTACTTGGTCAACGATCCGATGCATTACGCGCGCGAACTCGCTTGAAGTTCACCTACCATGGCTCGATCCACAATGGAGCGCTGGTAATCTCGGCTCGATCTATTCTGCCAGCAGGTGCAAAGCCACGTTTGAACATAAAAAATTTGCCAGAAACTTGTTTTTTTGAAGAACAGGGGGTCCCGTCGGGCGCTTATCCCGGTTATGTTGTAAATAAATAAGATATGTGGAACAGGAGAGAAAGTTGAATATGTATCATTTGATGCTACCCACGTTTTTTATTGTGGCAAGTATTCTAACGGGCTGCCAGTCGCTCGATGATCTGGATCGGGAAGCTTATCAACGCGCTTGTGATAATCTTGACATTCCACGTGGCACGCCTGAATATTCTCAGTGCATGTTGCAGCAGCAGCAGATGGATAACGATAATTTCCAGCGTTCTATGGATCGCCAGACCGAAGAGCGTCTTATCAAGAAGATGTAGCGGACTAAATCGGCATGTACGGTATCGTACGTGCCGTTCTCACTGAAGTGAATGAATCAACCATGAGATTATGAGATTTTCCAAAACAAATAGCCTTCTTTCCGCGTTTGTAATTCTGACCTTTTTTCTCAGCGCGATAGGCAGCAGCGTGGCTCAGCAGCAGGCCACCCCTCCCCGTCCGTTGATTGCTGGCGTCTATATCAGCACACCATTTGTAACTAAGGACGGTGATCGCTATTCGGGCATGGCGATTGAGCTATGGGAAAAATCGGCAAAGGCTCTGGGCCGAACATACGAATATCGCGATTATCCCTCTTTTGAGGCCTTAATTACAGCCGTCGAAAACGGTGAGGTTGAAACCGCGATATCGAACCTGACAATCACGAAAGAGCGCGCCGCCCGATTGCTATTTTCTCAGCCCTGGTACGATGCCGGATTGAGAATAATGGTCGCCAATGAGAATAGCAGTGGTTTTTGGCAGGTAATCAGCGGTCTTGAAAATGCCGGCCATTTGCGCGCCATGCTGTGGCTTATGGCATTTATTGTTTTAGCGACGATCTTTCTCGCATTTTTCTATCGGAGGTTCGACAAATCCTTTCCCCGAAAGTGGCATGTCGGATTGGCTGAGAGCTTCTATGAAGTTATGTCAGTCACAACATCGGGAAAGATCACGCGGCCAAATGTGCTTGGCTGGCTAGGTCGTATTTCAGGTGGTCTTTGGATGGTGTGTGGGGTGGCGGTCATTGCCTACGTAACATCGTCCGTTACCAGTGTGATGACGGCTCTTTCGCTCACGCACCAGATCAACTCCATTGCAGATCTACCCGGACGAACAGTTGGTGTGCTTGGTGGAAGCGTAGCGGAGATTTATGGCCGTGGATTACGGCTTGATGTTAGAAGCTTCGCGGCGACACAAGACGCTATTGACGCTCTTGATAATGGAGAAGTTGATGCGATTGTCGGAGATGCGCCAGTGCTTGAATATTTCGTGCACTCAAATCCGGGCTCTGCATTTTCGGTCGTAGGCGCGATTTTCCATCCTGACAAGTACGGTTTTGGCTTTCAGCATAATAATCACCTCGGCCATGAGGTGACTTTGCAGATATTAGCCCAACAGGAAACCGGAGAACTTGGAGTTCTCCGTCGCAAATATTTTGGAAATCAACAATGATCGGAGAAGGATCATCATCTGAACCATCACGGGCGCGGGTGTCCGAATATACGAGACTACTCTGCCAATGACAGCGCCTCCCGTCCCGATTTGATTGATGCATCGCCGATTGTCTCGCCATTTTTCGGTATCAAACGGTCTGTATATGCGCTGCCCGTCAGGTTATGGCGTACATAGCGTTCCAACAGTCGTTGCTGCGATTTTACAGCGTAGAGAGGATATCGGTTCAGCAGTTGGTTATTTGCGATCGATAACCCAAGAGTCAGGGGAGCTCTCTGTCGCGCAAATGCAAATAGTGGGCTGAAAGCCAATGTTGCATCTGCGTTATAAGGGTGAAAATCGGTCATCCTTGATTGGATCGCCGCAGCGTAATTAGGGGCTTTGTAGCTTGTTCGCACTGTGCACTATAGCAACTCAGCGCGGAGAACTCATGGGCGTATTGATATTATATGGCACGAGGCGTCACTTCTGTGATGGTTTCGATAAGGAGAAATTGGGGTCAGTCTAGCCCGGCTAGCAGATGGATGAGAATGTCCCTTGCGATAGAAGCCGCAGTCGGGCGTTAGACATCTAATTTTTCGTGATACAGTCATTTCCACCCTCAGGGGACGCTTACTTCTACCCGGCCGCTCTTTCGTCATTCGAAAAGTCTCCTTCTGGAAGCGGCAAATCGTGCACGTCAGTAATAAAATTCAGCGGAGCGGAAGACCGACGTGTTGTCATACTGGGGAAGAATTATCGGGGCTGCAGCCGCTGCTTTTGCACTGGAATTAATAGCTACACCCTGTTTCCGTATCGTGTTCTGCTACCGATCGCGGCTTTGGTCATTCTCTCTCGACATTGGGACGATCATCGTCCTGAAATATTATGCCAAGGAGATAAAGAAGTAATACGATACATTCTATCTTATTTTGCGCAGTTACGCATTGTGATAGTGATCACATCATCCCTTTTGCCGTTCTATTATTACATCACAAATGTGAACCGGTTTGTGTTGTCCTCGGATCAGCGTGACTGTCGCAGTTAAACAATCATAGAACACTATCGCATGAAGCGGCGGACGCACCAGCTGAGACCATAATAGCCTCTATGAATCCATAAATAGCAAGGTCTTCACGCTCCGACCCTGCAATAAGAAATCAAACGGTCGTTGCCCAGAATTTAGTGGTTGCCATTTCCTGCAAGACCGATTCCTGCAATCAGCGAGCCCCATACCTTCAGGCGTAGGCCGACAGCCTTCACAACGCCCGTGGCCGCAATGAGGTGCCCTGCAAATCCACCAATATTGTTGGTGTAGGTTTGAACAAGGCAACCGGTGCCGTCGAGCATGATCTTCTCATGTTCTTTATGCTCAAGCTCCAGGTAGACAAGTAACGATCCGCGTGGCGCACGCCCATTAAGTTCAACCAGTTGTCCTCCCGGCACGATCTGACCTGTTGAGATGGCGGGCTGCACATGAACGACCCGTGCAGGAAGAACTGTGTTGCTGAAGGATAAGCCAATGTTGGTGTCACACGCGATTTCTGCGGGCATTCCTTCATAGATTGTCGAGCGCGCAACTTGCGAAAAGCCCGCAGTAATCCTAAGCGGCAGATTGTCTGGACGGTCTGGAATGATCACCATCGCTGGACTTAGTATGAGAGTTGAAGCGGGACTTCCCACGCTCAAGGACAATTGAGTTACGACACCATTGGTGAACGAGCGAACCTCCGTCATGCTTAGCGCGACCCTGCCGCTTTCGACTGTCGCCTCGGTAACCTTGCGTTGCGCGGGAAGCGATTGAGAAATTTCCACTTGCGCCAGGCTCAGCTGGGCCTGTGCCGCCGCCAGATCGGCCTCGCCAATCTGGAAAGCTGATTCCGCTAGGCGCACAGTATCCTTCGTGCCGGCGTTCTTAGCGAATAAAGCCTGCGCGTTCTTGAGGTCACCTTTCAGCTTTTCCAGCGATGCACTCGACACGACTACGCTCGCTTGCGCGACCTTCAAGGAGTCACTGGCTTTCGATTCTGCGGCCGCAATTCTGTCGAATTCGGCTTCGGCTTGCTTGAGCGCCGCTTTCTGCGCGCTGCTTTCAATCCGGAAGAGTAGGTCACCGGCGGAAACCCTCTGCCAATTTCGTACGGCGATTTCGGTTACGGGGCCACTGGTTTGCGCTACGGTTGACACGGTACGAAAGGGTACCAGGCCAGAATATGATTTTGGGTGGAAGTAGAAGATCACGACGAAAAGGAAAAAGGCCAGAATGGCCCACAGGAACACCGCGGTCCGCATGTTCCATACCGTCATGGATTCGCCCCGGCGTCTCAACTGGTAGTAACGGATAATGACTGGAAAAGAAGTAAAGAGAAGCTCAAGCATCTTGCGGCTCCTCTGGTTTGGCGGGGCCCATGGCAACAACTTCGTCGCTCGGCTCCGGCGGGACTACGACCGGCGAAAAAGCGGCTTCGGGCACGACTTCGTGAATATTCGGCAAATGGAAGCGCGACCAGTCCGCCAATAAAGCGAGGAGGATTGCAGTTAAGGGAAGAAAAACGTGGAAATGCTCAAGCGGAAATATCTCGTAGAGGAGAGCAATCGTCAACAATGTTGGGATTGTCTTAGCTAGGGGGGGCCCCTTCGACCTGTGCTCTGCCCAACGGTCGAAGACTGCATAAAGCGTCACAATCCCATAGAGCGCGACACAGATAAGTATTAACCCCACCCACGCCAGCATGTCTGTTTCGCCTGGAGCCGTGAACCACGATGGACTTGTGTGTCCGAGACCGCTTTCAATCCCCATCAATCACCTCCTCAGTAAGTAATCGCCGGAATTGTTATCGAGCGGCTGTAGAATTCTACTATACAAAGAGTGGTAATGAAAGTTATCAATGAGCTTTCGGTGTCATCCCGAATTTGGGCATTTATGAGCACAGCATCTCTTTATTATGCCTGCCAGTATTGTGGTGCTCATTTTTCTCGTCTCCAAGAGGAATGGCCGATCTTGAGTCGTTTACTCCACCCCGTTTGGCTGAGCGAGGTATCCTAGACAAAACACTGCCGACTTGAAGTAGAGTGCCAGCTTCAGTCAAAGATCGCCTTCGAATCCCTTTTCAATGGAGCGGGTTTCGATCCCTTTTTGCGGGAGGTTACGAGATATTCAGTGGAGAATAGCAAAGATTTGTCCAGCTGCGCGGATAACCTTGGTGCTTATTTGACGCGTAGTGTGCTTAGTTTCTCCCAAGATTAAACCAATTTCTGCTTGAGGCAGACCGCCGAACAAGAGCATTGTAACTTTTACTTTGGCATAAAGCTGAGCGGTGATAAGAGGTCATGATCGAACCTCGTGCCTCGATTTATCACTGCCATCGTTTTCCGCCTGAGATTATCGCCGAAGCGGTGTAGCTGTATTCCCGCTTCCCATTGAGCTTTCGCATGGTTGAAGACATGCTGGCTTACAAAGGGATTATCGTTACCCACATGACGGTACGCGAATGGGCTGAAAAGTTCGGATGGCAATATTCCAATTTTGGTCCGTCGCCGTACACCCCGCCTTGGCGACATATGGCATCTTGATGAGGCTGTCGTTACGATCAACGGCGAACGACACTTTCTGTGGCGCGCCGTTGATCAGGATGGGTTTGTGCTGGAAGTTCTGATCCAGAAACGTCGCGATACCAGAGCCGCAAAGCGCTTCATTCGAAAGATGCTGTCAGGTCAGGCGCAGTTCCCCGCGTCATAGCCACGGACAAACCGAAATCTTATGGCGCTGTCAATCGGGAGATCGGCCTCACCGTTTGTGATCATCGTCAGCACAAAGGTTTAACAATCGGGCCGAGAATTCTCATCAACCTATAAGACGGCAAGAGCGGAGCATGAAGCGCTTCAAGTCATCAGTACGACACTTGCAGCGTTTCGCATCCATTCACGATCCGATCTACAACCTTCACCATTTCCCGCGCGACCGCTTCACCTCTGCCATCCAGCGCGAACTACGCCAGGCCGCCGCCACCATATGGCGCGTAATCACATGCCTCAAATCAGCGTAAACTCGACTTCATAGATCGGGATATGACCACACACAGGTTAAGGTTACACTGCCGCTGCCCTTTGTGGAAGTCAATGCCGGTATCGCTGTTCTACCTGCCTACGCCTTCACCGCCTTACGTGGCCGCGGCATCGTTGCCCGTCCCCTGACGGATCCCGCCATCGTGCGCGAAGAGCGCCTCATCACGCCTCGTGACCGCGATCAATCGGCAGCCACCGTCGCTGTGCATTCGATCTTGCGGAACCTGCTTCGCCAGATGATTTCCGAAATTCCGGGAACGGGCAGCCCGAACTAGAGCCTTTGAGCTTGCTTCACGAGCCTTTGCACGCTCAAATAAAACTGCACCGCTGTTTAGAATCATCTGAAAAAGTCGATACTGAACATCACACCGCCGAAGGTCGGTCGCGTCGCCAGCAAGGGAATGCAGTCTCATGAATACTTACGGAAAACTATTTTCAGCCGCGCTTATCGCGGCTGCGCTCAATAGCACGGCAGTTGGACAAGTCTTCGCTAAAACATTGATTTATTGCTCCGAGGCATCTCCTGAAATGTTCGACGCGGCGCAGACAACATCCGGTGCCGTCTATGACGCATCGGCGCGCAACGTGTCCAACGGGCTTATCAAGATCAAGCGCGGCTCAACGGAGCTGGAACCCGGTCTCGCGGAAAGCTGGGAGGTTTCTACCGACGGCAAGGAATATACGTTTCACCTGCGAACGGGCGTGAAGTTTCACACCACAAGTTTTTTCACCCCTACACGTGAATTTAATGCAGATGATGTGATCTTTACTTTCGACCGCCAGGGAAACAAGGAAAACCCCTACTACAACCAAGGTACATGGCCGCAATTTGGAGCCTATTCCTTTCCCTCATTGATCGAAAAAATCGAAAAGATTGACGATCACACTGTCAAATTTGTGCTGACGCATCCTGAAGCGACTTTTATCTCGACGTTGTCACTGACATTCGCCGTCATTCAGTCCAAGGAATATGCCGACAAGCTCGTCGCGGAAGGCCGCATTGCGGAATTCGGCCAGCAGCCCGTCGGAACGGGGCCCTATCAGTATGTAGCTTATCAGAAAGATAGCGCCATCCGCTATCAGGCCAATCCCGATTACTGGGCGGGCAAGCAGAAGATCGACAATCTCATCTTTGCGATCACACCTGATGCGGCGGTGCGCTATCAGAAACTGAAGTCGGGCGAGTGCCACGTCATTGCCGCTCCCAACCCTGCCGATATTGCGGAGATGAAGAAAGACCCGGCCGTCGAAATGCTGAATAAGGAAGGTTTGAACCTGTCCTTCCTCGCATACAACATCCAACAGAAGCCGTTTGATGATGTGCGCGTCCGCAAGGCGCTAAACATGGCGGTTAACAAGGCTGCGATCATTGATGCAGTCTATCTGGGCTCAGCAGTTGTTTCGGTGAACCCGTTGCCACCAAGTGTCTGGGGCTATAACAAGAACGTCAAGGACGACGCTTATGATCCCGAACAGTCACGCAAGTTGCTCGACGAAGCGGGCGTCAAAGACCTGAAGATGAAAATCTGGGCGATGCCTGTGCAGCGGCCTTATATGCCAAATGCGCGCCGCGCAGCCGAGCTCATTCAATCGGACTTCGCCGAAGTGGGCGTAACGGCGGAAATCGCCACCTATGACTGGGGTGAATATCTCAAGCGTTCACTGGACAAGGACCGCGATGGCGCTGTTATGCTTGGATGGACCGGCGGCATAGCCGATCCCGACAATTTCCTTGCCGCGCTCTTGAGCTGCCAGGCCATAGGTAGTGCCAATCGCGCAAACTGGTGCAATCAGGATTTTGAGAAGTTGATCCAAGCTGCCAAACTGACAACCGTCCAGACAGAGCGGACCAAGCTCTACGAACAGGCACAGGTCGTGTTCAAGGAACAGGCTCCCTGGCTGACAATCGCCCATCAGATCGTCCAGCAGCCCATCAGCAAGAAAGTTAAAGACTTCCGCATCGATCCCTTCGGTGGCTATCTGTTCGAAGATGTTGATATCGACGAATAGACTTCGTCCCCGCCGGTTTGATCGCTGGCGTTGATTTGCGAATAGCGGGCAGGAACGCCCGCTATTCTTCTTTGGTGCTCAGATGAAATCCGAGCCAAGCTGACCAATAGAGCATTTCCAATTTAAACCGAATTGCTGAAAATGCTCTATCTATTTGTTTTTAAGCATTATCCGACGCAAAACCGCTTCGTACTTTTGCTGGAAATGCTCTAGCCGAGAAAATAAAATGGATATCGTAGACCGCTTTCTAGCCTATACCTGCATCAACACAACCGCAGTGCCCAATGCGGACAAACTCCCCTCGAGCGCGGGACAAACCGATCTCGCAAAGCTGCTCGCCCGCGAAATGCGCGCCATGGGCATGGAAGTTGAAGAACGCGATCATTCGATTGTTGTCGGCACTTTGCCCGCCACCCCGGATGCCGATCATCAATTCCCGACAATTGCATGGGTCGCCCATCTCGATACGTCCAGCGAATATACGACCGACACCCACGCTCATGTGGTGAATTATCAGGGCGGGGATATTCTTCTCAACGAAGCGACCGGCTCTGTCATGCGACTTGCGGAGTTCCCGGAACTGGAACGTTATATCGGCGACCGGATCATTGTTACAGATGGCACCAGCCTGCTGGGTGCTGACAACAAATCCGCCATCGCCGAGATCATGCATGCCATGCAAATCCTGATTACCCATCCCGAGATTGAGCACGGCACGGTTAAGGTCGTTTTCGTTCCTGATGAAGAAATTGGACTGCTCGGAGCAAAGGCGCTCGACGTTCCTTCCCTGAAGGCTGATTTCGCTTATACGCTCGATTGCTGTGCGGTTGGCGAAATCGTGTATGAGAACTGGAACGCGGGCGAGTTTCGCCTGACTTTCAAAGGACAGCCAGCCCATCCAATGTCAGCCAAAGGCAAGCTGCGCAACGCCATACTCTATGCCCAGCAGTTCATCGCAATGATGCCTGGTGGTGAACGCCCGGAATATACGGAAGGCACCGAAGGCTATTATTGGGCTAAGGGCATTCACGGGACCGTTGCTGAGACAAGCTTGATTATCGATATTCGAGATTTCACGAAGGACAGTTACGAAGCACGTCGTGCCTTTATCGAAAACCTTGCCCAGAGTTTCAACCAACTCCATGGCGACGGTACAGTTCACGTAGACTACAAGGCCGTTTATCGAAACGCCGCCGAAAGCCTGCAAGGCGAGAAGCGTTATCCGGTCGTGCTTGCCCTTCAGGCCATGAAGGCAATAGGCGTCGTACCGACACCCCTACCGATGCGAGGCGGCTATGACGGTGCAGTGCTGTCCGAAAAAGGGCTGCCATGTCCTAATCTGTTCTGCGGCGCACACAACTTCCACTCGATTTACGAATTTCTGCCGGTTGGATCGCTCAATAAGGCGTCGGAGATGGTTGTCGAAATACTCAAGACTGCGCGAATAACCGACAGAAGCGCAGATTGATCAAGATCAGACTGAACACCGAGGATAAGTGAAGTCATCTCGTCTCCTCACTTCCTGTCTGTCTTCTCGCTACCGCCAAGGCGGTTTGTCTTTAGTATCCTATGGCGGCGCCAGCGACTGCGCGACTATCAATGGCGCCGTAATAGCGGTTGTCGCCGCCTTTTTCGATGGCTGCCATGTCCTTTCCTCCGACAAGAATACCTGCTGCCTCGCCCCAGACCGGCCAATCGTGATCCTCTCCGACCTTATACCCCATACCGGTTAGCAACCTGATCGTATCTGGTGAAAGCGCATTCGCTTCCATATAGACCCGGTCAGGCAGCCACTGGTGATGGATGCGCGGGGCATCAATCGCCTCCTGAATATCCATGCCGTGATCGATGACATTCATGATCGCCTGCAGCGTGATTGTGATAATGCGCGAACCGCCGGGGCTTCCTATGACCATGAACGGGTTTCCGTCCTTCGACACAATAGTTGGGCTCATCGAGGAGAGCGGCGACTTGCCCGGTTCGATGGCATTGGCTTCGCCTTGTATGAGACCATAGAGATTGGCCACGCCTGGCTTGATGGTGAAGTCGTCCATCTCGTTGTTAAGAAGAATGCCAGTTCCCTCGGCCACCTTGGCCGTGCCGAACGATCCGTTCAGCGTATAGGTCACAGCAACCGCATTGCCTTCTTTGTCCACGATCGAATAATGCGTGGTTTCGTTGGTTTCCTTGAATTCAGCTGGCTTGAGAGCCTCGCTGACACCGGCGCGATAAGGATCGATGCGGCCACGAATTTCTTCTGCATAGGCCTTGCTGGTAAGCTTCTCAATTGGATTGTCGACGAAATCCGGGTCGCCCAATGCCGTGTTGCGGTCGACATAAGCGTGGCGCATCGCTTCCACCATCAACCGCGTGGTTTCAGCGGAACCATAACCTAGATAGGAAATCGGATAGCCCTCGAGAACATTCAGGATTTCGCATATAATCAATCCACCCGAAGAAGGCGGCGGCGATGAAATGATGTCATAGCCGCGATAGCTGCACTTTACCGGTTCTAACTCACGGACCTTGTATTGTTCAAAATCAGCCTTGGCGAGAATGCCGCCATTTTCGTTGCTCGATTTGACGATCAGATCGGCAATCTCGCCTTGATAGAAGGCCGATGTGCCCTTTTCCGAAATCGACAAAAGCGATTTTGCCAAATCCGGCTGAATAAGCTTCTCTCCCAAGCCAAGCGGCTTTCCGTCTTTCAAAAAGATTTTCGCAGCCGCAGGATCTTTTGCCAGTCTTTCATTGCCGTCGGCAAAAGAGAGAATATCCCCCAGCTCAAGCGTAAAACCGTCCTTGGCGAGCTTAAGTGCTGGCTCGATGAGTTCTGCGCGCTTGCGGGTGCCATATTTTTCGCGTGCTTCCTCGAGGCCAGCCACTGTTCCAGGTACGCCGATGGCCAGATAGGTTTCAGTGCTGGCGCCTTCGACCGGATTGCCGCTTCTGTCCAAATACATCGTCTTGGCGGCAGCGAGCGGTGCGCGCTCGCGAAAATCCAGAAATGTGCTCTTGCCGTCATTGAAACGGATTGTCATGAAGCCGCCACCGCCGAGATTACCGGCTGTCGGATAAACGACTGCCAGTGCATAGCCGACGGCAACAGCAGCATCGACGGCATTGCCGCCGTTCTTGAGCACATCGACACCGATCTGCGAGGCAAGATGCTGAGCTGTAACCACCATGCCGTTTTGCCCTTCCGCCGGGGCTGGTGATGCCGCGTGAGCCGAAGGTAGATGACCCGCAATGGCGACGACAGCGGCAAGGGAAAGCGATTTCAGTCTGTAATGCTGCATGTCTTTCCTCCCACGTGTTCTCCCCAACGGGAGCCCAGGCAACAACGTCCGCAATATCTTGCACAAAAGCAAGGGTAAGCAATTCTGTTTAATGAAGGTTGCGGATAAAACTTCAAGCAGTAATAATATGCAGCATTCGGTTGAGATATTGCCAACGTTGAAGCTGAAACCCGAGATGAAGCTGACATCAATCAGTTGCTCGCCAAAGCCAGTGCCTCCGCCAACTTCTACCCGAGCCACATAACCGTTCGGGCTGTGGTTAAATTCCATTTCAACTTATGCGATCTCACCATGCAGGAGAAATCCATGACCTATGGTCAATGTGTCTGCGGAAATCTTAGAGTAACGCCTCATGGGCCACCACAACTGACGGCACTGTGTCACTGCTTCGCTTGTCAGCGCCGGACAGGATCGTCGTTCAGTGCTAATGCTTTCTTTGCGTCAGATTGCGCTGAAATTTCCGGTGCATCCACTGAATTCATTCGAACAGCCGAAAGCGGCCGCAAAGTCCGGATGCATTTCTGTCCAAATTGCGGCTCAACCGTTTATTGGCTGCCCGAAGCTGCACCTTCCGTGATTGGCGTAGCAGTCGGTTCGTTCGCCGATCCGGCTTTTAATACACCCTCACTATCTGTATTCGAGCAGTCGAAACATGAATGGGTGCTCCTTGATGAGACAATGAAACATTTCCCCCGCTTGCCGGATAGCGAATAACTGCAACCTGTTAGCGTTGCTATCCTTGCATTTTGCTTAGATTTAGTGAGTCTCACGTTCAATTAAGGACTATATTTTCAAGCGAATTCTGAAAGAGGCTTTCATGAATCCTGCTATCAGTTTGTTCCATTCAATCTCCGATCAGGACGGGACCGGCAAGTCAGAAATCAGCCGTTTCTCCAGATTCGTCTCTGCCGCGAAAACAAATGCAGAGACGTCAATCGCGAGAATCTCATACTTAGCCGCGGAGGTTTTCATCTCGGACACGCGCTGGCGCCAAAAGTAAGGCGCACCAGGAGCGTCCTCCGACAGGCGATTTTCCGGGAGTTGGCAGGATCGCGGCAAAACCGCGTTCAGCCCAGAACTGCGCCAGGGTGCATAGCCATCTTTGGAAGCAACATATTTTGACGGTCCGGCCCCATGCGAGAGAAGCACAATTGGCAGTGCGTCGCCTTTTGCCGGCGCGGTCAAGCGCAGTTCAAGTGGTGCGCGTCCCGCCACCGGCAGGACGATCAGGGATAGGCTACGGTCAGTGCCGCCTGGAGCGTTGGGATAAACCGCGACAGGTCGATGAGATTATTCATGTGTTGTCATCCTTTTGAGCTCCCTATGGGCACTGGGTCAAGAAGAGCAGTTCATTCATCTGTTGGCCTGGATGGCTGTCTGATTGAAGATAATTTCTGCATCGGCGCCTGCTGGCAGGCGCATCGGCGCATCTGGTTCCGTCACAGCCCGCAATACGGCCCGCGCCACGTCGTCGGCCTCTGTTTTCTCGGTCGAGCTGCGCATCTTTGCAAAATAATCTTTCACGAAAGCTTCATATGGCGCCGGAACGTCCATCCCCATGCGTGCCACGGCGTTCTTTCCAAAGGCGGTCGTTGGGGCTGACCCTGGCAGGACAAGCCGGGCATGGATGCCGAATTGCGCAGTCTCGAGGGCAAGGCTCTCCGTGAACGCATTGATGGCGGCCTTGCTGGCGCTGTAGACCGACAGTGCCGGGAACGGGCGCAACGTGACGCTAGAACTAATGTTGACGATGACGCCGGACCGGCGCGAACGCATGCCCGGCAGCACAGCCTGAGTCATAGCCATCGTGCCGAGCACATTGGTCTCGAAAAGTTCGCGGGCCTTGGCCATGTCTACACCCTCCAGCACGTTCAGCATGCCGACCCCGGCATTGTTGACGAGCGCATCAACAGCACCGGCGTCAGCGACGGCCTGCGCGATGCTGGCTGCGTCGGTAACGTCGAGCCGTAGGATGCGCAGGCGTTCGTGCCCTGTCATGACAACTGCCGCCGGGGCGCGCATGGTCGCGATGACCTCCCATCCCTGAGCGAGGAAGAGTTCTGTCGTGGCGAGACCAAAGCCCGACGAAGCGCCGGTGATAAGAATTTTGGGCATAACGTATCTCCTGTCGTTGCTACTACGAGAGATGGACAAAAAATCCCGGACTTTCTATATTTGAAAGTCCGTATTTTTTCAATGAAAGTCCGATTATATGGCTATCTCGACGACAGACCCCCTTGCCAGCGTCGTTGCGCTACTCAAGCCGGAGCCCTCAATCGCCAAGCTTGTCACGGGCGGCGGGCGCTGGCGCGTCGAGCGCACAAACATGGCAAGCCCCTTCTACTGCGCCATGGCCGAGGGTACCTGCCTGCTGACCATTAAAGACCGCGCGCCGCTTCTCCTTGAAGCGGGAGATTTCGTGCTAGTACCCGAAGTCTTCGATTTCACCATGTCGAGCATAAATCCGCCGCCAAGCGGCGTCCCGCACCTGCCGCTGGAGACCGGGCCAGGGATGTTCCGCCTGGGCGAACAAGACGCACCGTACAAAATGCGGTGCTTAGTGGGCCACTGCAGCTTTGCCTCGCCGGACCGCGAACTTCTCGTTTCGCTCCTGCCAGCGGTCATCCATGTGCGCGCACATGGACGCTTGATCGCGCTCGTTCAGATGATCCAGGAAGAGACGCAAAGTGATCGTGCAGCCCGAGACATGGTGCTCAGACGCCTTTTGGAACTGCTGCTGGTCGAGGCCTTGCGCTCCGTCGAAAGCACGATGGCAGAACCTGGATTGCTTCGCGGCCTCGCCGATCCCCAACTCGCCTTGGCGCTGCGGCAGATCCATGCAGACCCCGGTGCAAGCCTGTCCATTCAGGGCCTGGCCGCAGCAGCGGGCATGTCGCGCTCCACATTTTTTGACCGCTTTCACGGCGAGGTCGGATCCGCGCCCATGGAATATGTAGCGGCTTGGCGGATGGCAGTGGCAAAGGACATGCTGATGAAGGGCCATATCGCGATGACCGAGCTCGCACGGCGTGTCGGCTACGGGTCGGTCAGTTCATTCAGCATGGCGTTTTCGCGTCATGTCGGAACACCACCCGGCGCTTTCGCCGCCAAACACCAGGCCGCGTAAATCGCACGTCGACCAGTTCTCATCCGATGACTGCAATGTTGGGGATGTCCCGGATCGTTAATGATCAAAGGTGGTAGCTTTTAGGAAATTAGGCCTTGGCTGTGAACGGCGGACATGGGGTCGAAAGCCGGCGGTATGTCAGCGTTGCTATCCCAAGACTGATCACTCCAGTTTGCAGGTCGGGACGAACATCTCGTTATAGTCTGCGTTCATTTTACTCGCTTGTTCCATGTATTCGAGCGGCGTTCTGTTCGGCGGCCGCGGCCAGGTGAAAGCTTCGTTAGCGCTTTTGCGAGCAGCTGCCCAACACGCCAGGCTCCGCGGAGCCGATCCATAAGATGACACCCCGTTACCGATTTTCGCCTATTGCGAAGCTCGTTTTTCAGCCTCGGCGCGCTCGCTTGCAGGATCGTAGACATTTTTGACCTGATACTTCCCATCCGGCGAAACGAAACCATCCTCAACGCTAAATGATAACGCCCCGTCTGCCCGACAGAGAATATGATTTTTCTCGACCACTTCTGGGCCATAAGATGCCGGCAGGTAAGGCCAGCGAATAATAACCTCTAGCGCATCTCCCCCTCTGACCCATGGAACCGATGTCTACCATCGCATCGGTCGGGGACTTGTACACACTATTGGAAACCCTATAGGCCGAGCCGACTGCGATCAATTTGTGATCCATCTCTTCCGCTACGCTGTCGTCCACAACAACTAAGGCCGTCAGAGCCAGAAGAACACCGGATTTTCACATGAATGGCCTCATAAACACTCTCATCCTGCCGGAATCTACTCGTCAGCATAATGTTCGATCCCGACTTCCGCTATATGCAGATTATCGTGAAAGGTATTCCATCCGGTCCAGATTTGCACTTTGCCTGACTTTCCAACAAGCCGCCGTTAGGATAAATCCGACAAACAGACAATTTGACATTTTCGATCATGAACATACTTGCAATTTCAGGCAGCGCACGCCGACAGTCCACCAACACGGCTTTCTTGAGAGCAATGCAATCCATTGCTCCGGCAGATGTGATCATCAATGTGTTTGATGGTATCGGGGATTTGCCGGTCTTTTCGCCCGACCTCGAGGGTTCTGAGGAGCCCGATAATGTGCGGCTTTTCAAACGGGCGATTTCGGAAAGTGACGGGTTAGTCATATCAAGCCCCGAATATGTCCGCAGTATCCCAGGCGGCTTGAAAAATGCAATCGACTGGCTTGTTTCCGGTAATCAGGTGATCGGGAAACCTACTGCACTCGTCCATGCCTCGCATCGCGGAGACGATATGCTGGAAACGCTCAGGACGGTGCTTTCAACGGTAAGTTCCGGTTTCAATGAAAGCCTGTTCTTCCGGCTTGCTGTCATGAATGAGGCGCCGGAACAGATTCAGAAAATACTCGAGATTCCGTCCAACCGTCAGGTTGCCAAACGGTTTCTCGTTGACTTCGCCTCCTTTTGTCGAAACCGCCTCGAGGAAGATGCGAGCTTACAGACCTGACGTTCAGGGAATATTTTGGCGCAAGCTAACGGCAGCACCTGTGAGGTGCTGCCGTTAAGCTTCAGGACTATTTCAGCTCAGCGAGCATATCGTCATAGACCTTGCAAGCGCCCTCTAGATCAGACGCCGCCTGCGTTTGAGCAGCCGACATTTTCTGGGCAACGGTTGCAGCCTTCTGAGGGTCCTTGGCTGCAAGCTCCTGCATCTTTTGCGAGACCTCAGTGGCCTTTGCAGTGGCTTCTTCTGCCGTGCAGGCAAAAGAAGGAGTAGCTGCAATTACGAGTGTGGCGGCTAAAAGATATGCTTTCATAACAATCCTCATTAGTCATTTGATTCAACGCTCCTTGAATACAGCGCAATCCAACCGATGACACCACCGAACCGCTCAAATTACGTTTCCCGATGTTTTATTACTTCAGAATATCAATACGGCGATTACGTTTTGAAACGTAAGCCGAGCAGAAGCCAACTCGACCAGTTGCAGAGGATCCGCGCCCTCAACGCCGATAGTGAACGATCATTGCTGCAACTTCGTCGGGCTCGTTGCGGCGTAAAGCGTCCTCATTCTGAAGTTCTGGAGCCCATTTCCGGATAATTGAACGCCAAAGCTGAGCAAGCTCCGGACCCAGAAGCCGGTTCAGAAGCGAGCGCGAATAAAAGTGGCATCCGACTAATATCACAAGCAGAACCCCGCTTGCCGTGCTTACAATATAAATGAACCGCATAAAATCTAACAAAAGCCAGGCGATCAGTTCATTTATCTGACCGCCCAACGACGGCACTTTCGACAACAAAAAGACAATCAACGCTGAGACGATAATAATCGAAGCCAGAGCGACCATGGCTTTTCTGATCAAGAAATAGCGCTGATAACAGCGTCCAAAACTCCCCTCGCCCACAATCTTATCGAAAGCAAGCGTCTGTCGATAAAAATCGTCTGACTTTCCGACTGGGATGCGTTTCCAGTCCATGAGCGTATGCAGCCCCTCCAGTTGACGGCTGGCAAACTGCGATAACAATATGGCTGAGCCAAAGTTGTGAAGGAAATTCATAGGATGGCTCCACGTGTTAGCATCGATCGCGATTGAAGTCGTTGATCATATTGTTGAAATCTTGATTGAACGCGCGGACATCCATAACAACAGGGTCGGAAAGGCTGCTGAACCCCTGATCCTTGTAATCGCCTCTTTCAGCACGCTGAATGGCATTGCGTCCTCGCGCCAGGACGCTATTGACCGAACGCATCATGCTCGTGCAACCATCCGGCCTATTTTCGCGGATCTTTTTATCAAAGCCCTCCGCCATTTCATTGACCTGATTGAGACTGTCGCCAAACGCCCGAGCGGCTTTTTCTTCACCCTTCGACTGGAAGAACTCGTCGGCAAGTCGAGCAGTCTGCTTTGAATAAAGGATTATGCCCGCGCGGAAATACTCGACCGTATCCTTCTGGGCCTGCTCAAACGCAGTACGGGTGTTTACCTCGTCCCGTTTGCGGATACCGTTGTAAAACTCTTCCTCCGCCGCTGCGACTTTTGCCATCGCGGCAACGTACTCGTCATCCTTTTCACGAGCCTTTTTTCCCTTGTCTGCAAGATAACCCTTTGCCTGAGTGTAAATATCCAGTTCCGCATTCAGCGGCTCAACTTCTTTCAACGCCGCTGTAAGGGCTTTTGCAGCCTCGTCGATTTCGGGGAGTTCCGTAGGCATCGCCAGAGCTTTATCGAGCGTCTCACGCATACGCTTGATGTTATACGGACTTTCGACGGAATAGTTCTTGAGCTCATGGCCCTTTTCCAGCGTCTCCTGGTAATATTTTAGATGATCGGCGAGATTGGCTCCGAAAGACGCACTGCCGTTTGCTGCGTCAATATAGGTGTTGTATTTCGCAATCTCCTGCTGCTGGGCTGAAGGCTGCTCAGCCTCCGCAGTTGATTGCCCGTTCTTCTGGTCGTTGCAGCCCGCAAGGCAGACTCCGGCAGTGAGGCACAGCGCGGTTAGAAGCGATTTCAAAGTTGATGTCATAATAGTTCAACGTCACGCTAAAAGCGTGATCGAGCCCTTTCTTCGTGTCATGGAATTAATTCGACTTTTGTTGGATAGTTGGCGCGATACCAGCGTGTCGAAAAACACAGGCGGACAATCGCCCTTCAAATCGAGGAGGGATTGATCATCCGATGAGCGCCGTCACATTACTCGGCAAAGAATGTCGCTGCTATAAGCCATGCTGCTATAACAAAGAGCGGTACTGACCAATATTCCATCTTTATGAAGAACAGATCGTGCCGAGTTGCACTGTTCCCGCAAGAGCGTCCGGTCTTATCGTCGGAAACAAACTGCGACCCCGTTTCTTTGTTGAGCGCGCGCCCGGCTATGCAGTTGACGATACCGGCTACTATCAGTGAGAGCGCAATATCAAGAGCTTTCGTCCAGTCAGGCAACTGCAAGGTTTCCGTCACCCAAAGTGTGCCGAGCAAAGTGGCAACCGTCACCGCTCCAATAATGATCACGGAGAGAAACCCCCATCCGCGCCAGACAATAATCATTTTTTCCATCCATATTCTAAATCAACACCGGCCCATCCTCCCAAGGGCGCAAGCGCTGTTTAGACGGATGAATTATTATTTGCAAACCGACGAGTGGGATTTGCGTGTTCACTTAATTGCAGGAGAATGCGGGGAACGCACATCGCGATTAAGGCTGTGTTGAGTGATATCCCATCGTCAAATAGCCTCCTAGGGGCATATGTCGCAACTCAAGCAGACAACGGCGGGGCCAGACATTCAAGCAGCTGTCGAGAACCGAGGCGCCGTAACCTTCACCAATCTCCCCTTGTCCGCTTCACCTCTGTCATCCACCACGAACTACGCCAAACCGCCAATATTATTTGGCGCGATATCGCTTACCTATAACCTGCACAATCACACCATCATATATCAACACGCTTCCGGGAATAGGTTAAGGTTACGCCGCCATTAGAAAAGCTGCCTTTTATGTAACCATGCCAGTATGACGAAACCCCGCTCTCCCGTCAGTCAACTTCATTGCATAAACCGATGTCTCAAGCGGATTAAGTTCAAAGGAGCGCCTCCCGCTCTTGCCTAGACCGAACCACGCACTGACGGGCTTCCGCATAAATTTCCGGCGAGCCTTTGACGGCAATCCGTTATCAAATGGGAGCTGGGGCGTATTCGAGCGAGAGCTGGATTGTCTCCGCCTCATCCTACCACATCAACTCAACGATGACTGACAGACCGAAATCGATTCCGGACGTAACACCGCCAGCGGTGATCAGGTTGCCATCCCGTGCCGCCGTGCTGAGTGGTGGAAGCATTCGTTCAGTGGCGACGAGGTTTGAAATTGCCGCGTCTTCAGTCGTAAAATGGTCCCAGCGCCATCGTGCGACCGGATCGGTTCATCCCGGCAAGATGGGCGGCCACCGCAAGCGGATACTCGAACCGCATCGTGATATCATTGTGCAACGGCTCGCCGAGAACCCCCACCTGGCACTGCATGGCCTGAAGGCGGCGTTGACCGAGCGGGGTATTTCCGTCTCGCACAATACGATCTGGGAATTCATTCGCAGTGAAGGGCTGCGCTTCAAAAAAAGTATGGATCGCCCGGTTTGCAAGAGGATTTTTGCGATGTTCTGATCAGTCTGCGTCAACGTATACAGTCTCATGAGTAAGCTCATTGCCAAGATGGACATCCGCACGTTCAGAGCCCCAATAAACACTTCGGCACCCAGTGCCATTTTTTTGACCGGGCTTTCTAAACGCCGTTCGACTGTCAGGCCATCTTTACGATCCTTCCTGCAAACTTCGGTGGGCTACGCGTTTCATAGTGCATAGCCGATCCTATTACGCAGCTATTGGGTAACTGCGGTCAAAGCCTGTTTCCTTGCGCAAGACGGCCCACGCTATCCTTGCCAGCTTATTTGCCAGCGCTACAATCACGGCGTTACGGTGTACGCCTCGCTCTATCATGGCCTTCAGCCATCGCCCGAGGCGTGTCACTTGTTGAAAGCGACGGTAACGCCGCGCGAGCACCATGGATGAGCAGAGTGCGCAAATAGGTGTTGCCACGTTTCGATATCCCAAGCAGTCGGGGTTTACCGCCGGTGCTGTACTGTCTGGGGACCAATCCGAGCCAGGCACCCAGGTCGCGCGCTTTGGTGAAGCTGCTCGCATCACCCACCGCAGCGACCAGGGCCGTTGCGTTAAGCACACCAATACCGGGTATCGAGGTCAGTCTGCGCATAGCGGCATCACCGCGTGCCAGCTGGATAAACTCGGTATTCAAGGCTGCAATTTTTGTGTCGAGTTCCTTCCATTCTGCGCGTAACTCGCCAATCAACTGGTATGCTCGCGACGGATACCTCATGGCTCTCTGCAAGCATGCCGTTTTCGAGACGGGCAATCGTGCTAGCAGACGTGCCAGCACGATTGGCTAGATCCGCCACGCCGCTTGGCAACGGCATTTCGTCAGCACGTGCAGCCACGTCATGTTCAGATTGCTAGTCAATATCTGGGCGATTGTAACTCTGGTCAACCTTCGTGCTCACATCGATTATTCCTGGCTTCGCAATGACTAAAATTCGGCGACTTTGCCCCATGCGCTACGGTTCAACCGTTCGGGTTTGTATGGTGTCGGATCAACGATCGGCTTCCGTCCCAAAACTATGTCAGCAATCATGTGCCCCGCGCCCGGACCGATGCCGAAACCATGTCCGCTGAAACCTGCAGCAAGGATAAAGCCTGGAACTGTTTCGATCTCACCAATCGCCGGCACGCCGTCCGGCGTACTGTCGATATAGCCTGCCCAACGGTTGGTAATCGGTGTCGTGGCAAGCTCAGGCAAAAGATCACGCGCTCTTTGATATGTAAGTCTGATCTGCCCCTCATCAGGCTTCGGATTAAGAATGCGATTTCTTTCCATTGGTGTGATTTTATCTAGGGACCACTTGCTTAGCGTTTCATGGCCTGAGCACCAGCCTTGAATGCCACCTGGTGCAAGGCTCCGCCAGCGACGTGCGAACATAGGTATGAATTCGCGACTGAACCGTAGTTGCTGCGGTGTTACATCCACACGAGCCTGGCCGCTGATTGCCAGGGTGTAGCCGCCATTATAGCGGTGTGTAAGGGAGACTTGCGAGGTATGCAAAGCATTCGGTAGTCCATTGGCTCCGGGTCCAACGGACAAAATCGACGCACGGACCGCAGCCTGCGGAAAGCGAATACCAAGCTGATTACAGAAGGACGATGCCCATGCACCGCCCGCCAGTACCGTGGTCTTCGTCTGAATCGTGCCTGCTTCGGTTACAACGCCAGAGACGCGTCCGGCGCTCAGTTCCAGGCCGCGCGCTGCGCAATTCTGATGCACCGTTCCGCCAGCAGCCATAATGCCACGCGCCACAACAGGAACAGCGCGTGAGGGATCTGCTATACCGTCTGTCGGAGAAAAAACGCCACCCGCCCACGCCCGTTTGGTTGCTTTGCCGTGTTCGGCAGCTTCTGAGGCGCTTAGCATATGCGTTGTAACGCCGACAGATTTGGCAAAATCGCGCCAGCGCGCCCAGCCCCCAATTTCTGCCTCGTCTTGTGAAAGATAAAGCAGTCCACAGCGCCTGAAGCCCGGATCTTCACCAGTTTCCGCCGCAATCCTATCCCAGAGTTCAAGGCTTTTCGTTGCCATGGCGAGTTCACGCGCATCGCGGTTCTGCTGACGGCACCACCCCCAGTTGCGGCTTGACTGTTCGGCTGCAATGCGACCTTTTTCGACGAGCGCAACCTTCACACCGCTGCGTGCAAGGTAATAGGCAGTAAATACACCGACAACGCCCCCACCGATGACAACAACATCCGCCTCTTTAGGCAAAATCGGATTGGTTTCGATGTGCAATAGCGGTGCAGACATGTGCAGGACTCCAGTGTTTCGCATATCCTAATCCGGCAAGCGAAGCGCAGTGCATCGGAGTTTGCACTTACACAGAATTTCATATGGTTTACTGAGGTTTCTACAGGGGATTATTGTGTGTAAGGCAAGTCTACTTCGTATGATAACTGAAGATGGAAAACCGTAAACCGCATGATTGCAGCTTGGACCGAAAAAGATAATAATCCGAAATAAGAATACCGAATGAATGGTTTTGACTATGAAGCTCGACAAAATTGACATCAGAATTTTATCCGAAATGCAGAAGAATGGGCGGATAACCAATGTCGAACTTGCCGAACTCGTCAATCTGTCACCTAGCCCTTGTCTGATGAGAGTGAAAAAACTTCAGTCTGAAGGATATATCACCGGATATTCGGCACAGATTAACGTGTCAAAACTCGGACACACGCTGACCGTATTTACCGAAGTCACACTCAAAAACCACCGGCAGATTGATTTTGCACGTTTCCTAGCAACGGTGGAGAAAATTGATTCCGTTATCGAATGCCATCTCGTATCAGGCGGTTACGATTATCTTGTTAAATTCGTCACCGCGGGAATCGTCGAATATCAGACGATCATGGAGCGTTTGATTGATATGGATGTTGGCATTGATAAGTATTTCAGCTTCGTTGTGCTCAAATCACCGATAGTGAAAGCACATCTCCCGCTCGACGTTATGTTCACCGAGTAGACCTAGAGTATCCGTCTTGATCAAGCCATTTTTGGTGCCCAACAGCGATGCGCTTTTAGGCGTGCATTTGCGAGCACGATGAGCTTTCGCATGACGGCGG
>Ga0308157_10001183_pt1 | contig 59005 bp, 52 predicted proteins | sample PhyBR1_FD_201035 | JGI IMG/M metagenome (GOLD analysis project Ga0308157, IMG submission 201035) | Phyllosphere microbial communities from UC Gill Tract Community Farm, Albany, California, United States - DLSLB.R1 | ecosystem: Host-associated > Plants > Phyllosphere > Unclassified | place: USA... | reverse complement strand
CCTTTGTGCTGCGCAAATGGCGCGATACCAATTCCGGATTTTCCAGATTTTGGTTGTAACTGATTTGAAAGTTCAAGCTTAAACTTCATTTCGCGAAAAACGTCAGCATATCGTTCCACGGTGGGTTTTAGCACCTGTTTTTCAATATTCCAGATATTGGTGAGTTTCTCTTTTTCGGCTTTACCTTTATTTATTTTATAGACTTTAAAACCTTTTTGAAGAAAGAAAAGATTGAGCGTTTTGGTCCGGATGACATCGTGTAAGTCGGCGATAAAATCAGGTTTGAATTCCTCCAAAAGTAATTTACCCAATTTCTGCAAGCCGAAGAAACCTTTAAAATCGTCGAAATTTATTCCTTTAAAACGAAGGTTCGGAATGTCTTCGAAAAGCGCGCTGAAATTTTGGCGGGAAACCATAATAATTTCAACTTCAGGATTTTGAGCAAGAAATTCGCGCAAAACCGGGACGGTCATTGCGACATCACCAAACGCCGAAAAACGGTATGCTAAAATTCGCGTCACGATTTTAACTGGTAGGCAACGGCGTAAAACTTAATCTGTTTGGTCATCGCCATAAGTCCGTTGGCACGCGAAGGCGAGAGAAATTCCTGCAAGCCAATTTCTTCGATAAAGGAAAAATCGGAATCTAAAATTTCCTGCGTGCTATGTCCGCTGTAAATGGAAACCAAAAGCGACACGATTCCTTTCGGCAAAATTCCGTCAGAATCGGCGTTAAAAAAAAGTTTACCGTCTTCGAAACGCGCTTTAATCCAAACTTTGGATTGGCAACCTTTAATTAAATTTTCATCGGTTTTTTCGTCTTCGGGCATTCCTTTCAGCTCTTTTCCGAGGTCTATAATATATTCATACTTCTGTTCCCAATCTTCCAAAAAGGCAAAAGCTTCTACAGTTTCCTGCTGTTTTTCTTTAATCGTCATCGCAAAGTTGAATTTGGTGCAAAGATACGCATTCCTAAAAATTTTCTTCGCGCACTTTCCCGAAGAGATCCAGCAATTTTGGCTCTTCTTTTTCCCAGCATAGTTGTGCCGCAGCCTTTGCAAGATTTTCGAAATAAAATTCTGGCGCCTTTTCGAGCACTTTTTTTATTTTTTCCGCAAGCTCAGAATGATTAGAAATGGTTTCACCAACCTGAAATTCATTTACAATCTTTTTCATCTCGGGAAATTCTGAAACCACAACCGGAACCCGGGCCTGAATGTAATCGCTGATTTTATTTGGTAAAGAAAAATAATAGCTGAGACCGTTATTTTCCTCAATGCTTAAGCCGACATCAGCACGCTGTGTAATTTCGCGGAGCTTTTCCGGAAAAATTTGCCCTAAAAACTCGATATTTTTTTCAAGGCCCAGTTTTTTGGTCAGCTGTTCGTATTCTGTTTTCTTCGGACCGTCACCGGCAATCCAGAGTTTTGCGTTGGGAATTTCCGCCATCGCGGGAATAAGTTTATCCAAGCCTCGCGATGGATTGATAACGCCTTGGTAAATCAGTATTTTTTGCTCATTTAACCCGGTATTTTTTGAATTTTCCCGAAAAAGAGGAAAGTTTTGAACTACAACGGGGCGCAAAATTTTGTAGGTTTTCACAAACCAATCCGCGTAACTTTCGCTTGCCGTCATCATATACTGTATGTTCGGCAGGACTTTTTTCTCTAAAATGCGCCAGATTTTCTGTGAAAATCTTCCGGCTACGGACGGCATTTCAGTGAAAATTTCGTGACTGTCGAAAACCAAAGGAATACCGAGTTTTTTTGAAACTAAAAAATTCGGTAAAAGGGTATCTAAATCATTAGAAAGTAAAATGCAGTTGCTGTCGGCGGTTTTCAGCAGGTGCTGATAGAGTTTATATTGAAATTCGAGGTAAGCGAAACGCAGAATTTTGGAGCGAAGTTGTAGTCTGGTTACGGGATAATTTCGGGTGAGGGGCGGCATTCCGCGCCAGTTATTTCCGATAAGTTCGATTTTATAGCCGTTTTGGGACAAAGTTTTGCAAACCTTTTCTACCCTTTGGTCCGTATATAAATTATTGAAAACCGAAACTATAATTCGCACAGCATCAATTTACGCCTTTTTGACCAAATGATAAAGCTGCACGCCACACAAAATAGCATTTGGAATGATGATTGGCCAGAGGAAATCGCTGAAAATACCGTAAATCACAAAGCAGATACAGCCCACCAGGTTTACGATTCTGATCTTTCTGATGTCTTTCAGCACAAAACTCAGGACGATAAAGAAAGATGCGGCGTAACCGATAATATTGGTAATCTCTGGATTCATGTTCATTTTTTTGGGGAGACAAACCTAAACATTTTCAGCGAATTAAGAAAATATTAACTGCCATATCGTCAGAAATAGCTTTTGGTAAAGTATTTGTAACTTTGGTTAGACGCTTACTGAAGTAAGTAATTTTAAATAAAAAAGACGAGAAACATTATATGGATCATCAATTTTCCGCTGGGTTAGGAGAAGTTTTCAAACTCAGTAAAAAAGAAGCCAGACGCTTGCACAGCGAGTTTCTGAATACAGAACATTTCCTGCTCGGGATTATTTCTTCGGAAAACTCAGCAAAGGAAATTCTGCAGACTTTGGGAGCCGATTTAACCCAAATAAAAAGAAAAATCGAAACACTATCCGTGGCCAGTTTAAATCCATTTTCTGTGGAAAGCGATAAAATTTCTTTCACCAAAATGGCCGACCAGGCGGTAAAACGTTCGGAACTGGAATGCAGACAATATCAAAGCGCAGAAATCAATACCGTTCATTTATTACTTGGAATTCTCTATAAACCTGAAGATCCAACGACGAGCATCTTAAGTTCTTACGATATCGACTATGAAATGATTTCGCGGGAATACCAAAAATTGTTGAAGAACTCTGGTCAGGATCCGAAAATGAGTGCTTATGATGACGATGACGAGCGTGAGGAATTCGGGCAAATGCGGAAACCGACCGGAAATATCGGAACCGGCAAAAGCAAAACGCCAACATTGGATAATTTCGGACGTGATTTAACCAATTTAGCGCGGGAAGGAAAACTCGATCCTGTCATTGGCAGAGAAAAAGAAATCGAACGCGTTTCGCAGATTCTTTCACGAAGAAAGAAAAACAATCCTTTGCTTATCGGTGAACCCGGTGTTGGTAAATCTGCCATTGCTGAAGGTTTAGCTTTGAGAATTCAACAGAAAAAAGTATCGCGCGTGCTATATGGCAAACGTGTCATCACGCTGGACTTGGCAAGCTTGGTGGCTGGTACAAAATACCGCGGCCAGTTTGAGGAACGAATGAAAGCGATTATGACGGAACTAGAGAAAAACAGAGACGTCATCTTATTCATCGATGAGCTGCACACGATTGTAGGTGCAGGAAGCTCTACCGGAAGTCTGGATGCTTCAAACATGTTTAAGCCTGCCTTAGCGCGTGGTGAAATTCAATGTATTGGTGCTACGACGTTAGACGAATATCGCCAGTATATTGAAAAAGACGGTGCGCTTGAAAGACGTTTTCAAAAAGTGATGGTAGAACCTACGACTGTAGAAGAAACCATTCAGATTTTGAACCAGATCAAAGATAAATACGAAGATCACCACAATGTGACCTATACCGATGAGGCTATTGCAGCATGTGTGAACTTAACTTCACGCTATATTACCGACCGTTTCTTACCAGACAAAGCAATCGATGCGATGGATGAAGCCGGTTCCAGAGTTTATATTAAAAATATGAAAGTGCCAACTCAGATTATTGAGTTTGAAACCAATATTGAAACCATAAAAGAGCAGAAGCAGCAAGCCGTAAAAAAACAGGATTATCTTGAGGCACGAAAGCTAAAAGATGAAGAGGAACGTTTGCAAATTGAGCTGAATCTTGCGCAGGAAGCCTGGGACAAAGATGTGAAAGAGAAAAAAGAAACCGTTACCGAAGAAAATGTTGCTGAAGTGGTTTCCATGATGAGCGGGATTCCGGTGACGAAAGTCGGTAAAAACGAGCTCGACAAACTTTCACAAATGGACGACTTGCTGAACGGAAAAGTCATCGGCCAAACCGATGCGGTGAAAAAAGTGGTGAAAGCCATCCAAAGAAACCGTGCCGGCCTGAAAGATCCAAACAGACCAATAGGTACATTTATTTTCCTTGGAACGACAGGTGTAGGTAAAACTGAACTTGCCAAAGTAATGGCGCGAGAGCTTTTCGATTCTGATGAAGCTTTGATCAGAATTGACATGAGCGAATATATGGAGAAATTTGCAGTTTCACGTTTAGTGGGCGCGCCTCCGGGATATGTAGGTTATGAAGAAGGTGGCCAACTAACTGAAGCAGTTCGCAGAAAACCTTACGCGGTGGTACTTTTAGACGAAATAGAAAAAGCGCACCCGGATGTTTTCAACATTTTGCTGCAGATTTTAGATGAAGGTTTTGTTACCGATTCTTTAGGCAGAAAAATAGATTTTAGAAATACAATTATCATTTTAACCTCCAATATCGGTACGCGTGATCTGAAAGATTTTGGTGATGGTGTAGGTTTCGGAACAACAGCGAAGAAAAGCAATACCGACGCAAGAGCCAGAAGTACTATTGAAAATGCTTTGAAAAAAGCTTTTGCTCCGGAGTTTTTAAACAGAATTGATGATATCGTAATTTTCAACAATTTAGAAAAAGAAGATATTTCGAAAATTATCGATCTGGAATTAAGCAAACTTTACAAACGTCTTGAAAAGCTGAATTACAAAGTTGAACTTACCGATGACGCGAAAGATTTCATCGCTGAAAAAGGTTGGGACAAAGATTTTGGGGCGAGACCTTTGAAACGTGCAATCCAAAAATATATCGAAGATCTGTTGGCCGAAATGCTTGTAAACAAACAGTTAGCCGAAGGCGGAACAGTAATTTTAAAAGTAAATGAAGCCAAAGATGCCTTAGAAGGCGAACCTGTAAAAAAGAAAAGTTCCGCGAAATAACGGAAATAAATAATTAAAAATCCGTCACTGAGAATTCAGTGACGGATTTTTTTAGTTTAAAACTCAGAAGTATTATTTAATTTCAACACATCCTACTCTTCCACCAGCATTTCCGGTTGGTTGAGTTTTGAAATCATCTTTATCGGCGTGAATTACAATGGATTTTCCAATGATGTTTTCATTTGGGTCTGCGCAGCCTATACACCATTTATCAGTGCTGAAAGTTAGTCTCGCAGTTCCGTCTTTATCGGCAACCAGGTTTCCGATATCGCCCATATGATGCTCATCGTTGCCCCATCTGCCGTGCATATCAGAAGTTGGATTCCAGTGTCCGCCTGCTGAGCTGGCGTCGGTTGCTGAGCAATCGCCTTTTTCGTGAATATGTACTGCATGGATTCCCGGTGTAAGCTTATAAACATTCAAATCCATCTGCACTTTTGAACCTACCTGTTTAAATTTCGCCGTTCCCTGCGTGTTTGTTCCGCTTTTGGAATTGATAACGTAAGATTTAGTTGTAGTACACGAAACCGCGATAACGGCACCACAAAATAACGTAGAAAGCGTTGTGATTTTCATAATTATATTTTTTAATGTTAGAATTTTATAAAGATACGGAATTTCAAAGCTATTGCAGAGGTACACCAAAAACTGGGGATTTCCGCAAAATTTTCAGCAAAAGGCATTCCGTTGCTGAAAAGTTTTCGGCTGAATTTTTAGTAGAAATTATTTGCCCTTCAAACGGCATATTTTTTAAAAATCTAAAACGCTAAAAAATGCCAAAAAAACAGCTAATTTATTTACTTGATAAATACAAAGTCACCTAAGAAATTGAAAAAACTCGGATTTAGCAGGGTATTTTTATTATTAATGATAATTTTTTTCCACGGTAAAATGAGCATTTTTTTGGAAATTCTAAAACTAAAGTCCGAAAACTACACCTACATTCGGGATAAATCCACTGCCAAATACCGAATTTTCTTTGTCATACAGCACATTGTACATTCCCCCAATCTGCATATACGCATGTTCACCGATTTTCTGCATGTAACCGCCGCCAAGATACAGCGCGGCCTCGTCACCCGAATATTTCAGATTGTCGATTTTATTTTTTTGGGTGAAAAAATATTCCTGAAACATCCCGCTCAGGAAAAAATTCCGTGCAAAATAATAATTCAGAAATGGCCCGACACCAAAAGTTGTGGCTGAATAATATTTGGAATTCGACCAAGTAAAATTCGTAGCCAAACCGGTTTCCAGGTTTTCGGTGAGTTTATAACCGACGCGCGGTGAAAGATAAACCGAAGTGCCGCCCCCACCACTTCCGAAACTTCCGCCCAAACCGGCGTAGCCACCAACGGTCCATTTTGAATCTTTATCAAGCGTAGTGGAAGTGCTGATTTGCGCATTTGCTAAAACGATAAAAAAGCTGAATATAAGGCCGAAAAAAGTTTTCATGATGGTTGTGTTTTGTCTTTCAAAAATACCACAATTTATGTAATTGCCATTTTCTATAATTTAAAAAATTTAGTGCTTTTAGCAGCTAAAAAATCTGGTAAGAATAGACCAAACCGGCTTCTAGCCCCGATCGCAGCGGCATCCCCCGGCGCCGCGCAGCGCAGTCCGGGGATATAGCGGAGAGCGGGAAACCATAGTCGAACGGAGCGAAACCCTGGTTGCTCCTAAAAATAGCTTTAATTATCGTAAATTTGCATTCTGAAAAAATGCAGGCAAACAGCCGGTAATTTTTTGCTAATTTGTTGAAAATATGAAAATTGTAGTAGGCCTTTCCGGCGGTGTAGATTCCAGCGTTGCAGCGTATTTGCTGCAAAAACAAGGTCATGAGGTGGTGGCACTTTTTATGCGGAACTGGAATGATGCGTCGGTGACTTTGGAGGACGAATGTCCGTGGATCGAGGACAGTAACGATGCTTTAATGGTGGCACAAAAGCTGGGAATCCCGTTCCAAGTCATCGATATGAGCGAGCTTTATAAGGAGAAAATCGTGGATTATATGTTCGACGAATATAAAAACGGACGAACGCCAAATCCTGATGTTTTGTGTAACCGCGAAGTGAAGTTTGATGTCTTTATGAAAACTGCCTTATCGCTTGGCGCTGAGAAAGTTGCAACGGGACATTATGCGCGCGTGAACTCTACTTTTGATGAAAATGGAAAAGAGATTTTTCACCTTTTAGCGGGTAAAGATGATAATAAAGATCAGTCCTATTTTCTTTGCCAATTGAGCCAGGAGCAGCTGTCGCGCTCGCTTTTCCCAATCGGTGAGCTGACAAAACCTGAAGTTCGGGAAATTGCGCGGGAAATGGGATTGGTAACTGCGGAGAAAAAAGATTCGCAAGGTTTGTGTTTCATCGGGAAAGTGAGTTTACCGACATTTTTGCAGCAACAACTGGAACCGCAAGAAGGTGAAATCGTAGAGATTTTCAAAGATTTTGACGGCTATAACCGTGAAATTCCGGAATTCACCTCAAAACTTGAAGAATTAAAGTTTTTAGCTGAAAAAATAAAATACCAAAAATCGGACGGAAAAGTAATCGGCAAGCATCCGGGCGCACACTATTTCACCATTGGGCAAAGCAAAGGTTTAGGCATCGGCGGACACGTGGAATCTTGTTTTATGATATCGCGCGACATCGAGAAAAACCTCATCTTCGTTGGTGAAGGCAAGAATTTTCCGGGACTTTTCCGCAAAGCGTTAAAAATAGAAAATTCTGAAATCCATTGGGTTCGCGAAGATTTGCAATTGCAAAATGGAGAATCGATGAAAATAAAAGCGCGCATCCGATACCGACAACCTTTGGAAGAAGCGACGCTTTATCAGTTTGAGGAAGGCTTATTCATTGAGTTTGAAAATCCGCAATCTGCCATTGCAGAAGGTCAATTTGCCGCGTGGTATCGTGATGAAGAATTGCTGGGAAGTGGCGTGATTTCGTAAAATTCTCTCTTTTAATTTATTATATAATTCCTTTTGAACTTTCAAGAGGAATTTTTGGTATTTTAGCAAAGGAGATCTGTGGAAAATATTAGAAATTACAGAAATAACAAATGCCTGAAAAAACAATAATCGTCGCGGGGGGAACCGGAAATCTTGGGGGAAGAATCATCAAGGCTTTACTCAAAAAAGAAGTTGAAGTTCGGGTTCTCGTTCGTTCCGGTAGCAACAAGGAAAAAATCGCTGAACTGGAGCAGTTGGGTGCGAAAATTTTTACCGTTGACATGAACAGCGAACAGGAAATCGCCGAAGTCTGTAAAGGTGCAACCTGCGTTGTTTCTGCATTGGCCGGACTAGAGGATGTAATTATTGAAACGCAGAAAGTTTTATTAAACGCAGCTATTTCGGCGGGAGTTCCTCGATTTATTCCGTCGGATTATTCTTTGGATTTTACCAAATTTAAGGATGGCGAAAACAGAAATTTAGATTTAAGAAGACAATTCCACTATTATCTGGATTCCACTTCCATTGCCGCGACGAGCATTTTCAACTTTACATTTATGGATATGCTGACGAACGAAATCCCGATGATTATCTTCAGGAAAAGATGGGTTTTGTATTGGGGAAATGCAGATCATAAAATAAGTTTTACCACGATTGACGACACCGCACATTACACGGCAAATGTTGCTGTTGATGACTCTTCGCCGCGGTATTTAAGAATTACGGGTGATCAAATAAGTCCCAGGGAAATTAGAGAAACTCTGAATAATTTGAGCGGAACAAAATTTCGCTTGGTCAGAACGGGCGGATTGGGTTTATTAAGCACGCTTATTAAGATTACGAGATTATTTTCGCCCTCAAAAGATGAACTTTATCCAGCGTGGCAAGGAATGCAATACATGCGAAATATGATGGATAAACGCGCGGATTTACAAACAACAGATAACGACCGCTATCCCAATATGAAGTGGACAAAAGTGCGCGATCTTCTTTTTAATTATTTGAAGTATAATCAATAAACTTTACTCATTTTATTTGAAAAAACGATATCCCAATCATGAAACATGCTATACTGATTACCGCGTACAAAGATTTTCAGCAGCTGGCCGATTTGGTTGATGAATTTCCAGCTGCTGATTATAATCTTTACATCCACATTGATAAAAAAAGCAAGGTCAACGAAAAAGTCATCAGCAAAATTTCAGCAGTTCCAAATGTGAAATATATTTCTAGGAAATACACCATTAATTGGGGCGGTCTTAATCATCTTAACGCTTTTCTGCATCTCTCAGAAATAGCGCTGAAAGATATTGAAAACGTTTATTTCCACTCAATTACAGCGCAGGATTTCCCGCTAAAAAACACCGATTATTTTAATGAGTTCCTGCTCTCACAAACAGATGATGCGAAAGGTTATATGGAATTTTTTACTTTGCCCAAGCCAAGCTGGAAAAACGGTGGAATAGACAGGCTGGAATATTACTATTTAAATACGCATTTTGATAAATTTACCTCGCGCGGTGCAAAAATTATAAACTGGGCGCTGAAGATTCAGAAAATGCTGCATTTTAAAAGAAAAATTAATTTTAACGAACAGCTATACGGCGGCTCCACATATTGGACTTTACCACGGAATATCCTGCAATATGTGATTGATTTTACAGCAGAAAAACCTACAATTTATAAGCGACTTCACAATACCAATATCTCGGAAGAGATTTATGTACAGACCGTTTTGATGAACTCCGAACATGCAGAAAAAATGGTGAATGATTCGTTACGGTTTATGGACTGGGAAAATGGAAATGGCTTCGGCCCGGCTTTTTTAACTCTGGAAAATTATGACGAAATGGTTCGCAGCAACAGCTTGTTTGCGCGGAAAATTGCTATAGATGAAAAAGAATTGGTTGAAAAGCTAAGAAGTCAAAAAAATCGTAGTGAAGTATAAAACTTTTCAATGCCTGTGCCTAATTTTTACTTTTTGCGTTAAACTTGGCGAGTTTTAAATACGAGCAGTCGGTAGTAACTTTGTAAGTTTCCTATCTTTAGTCCGATTTTTGCGTAATTCCAGGCATCAAAATTTATCTTTTGTAATTTATGCAGTTAGCATTCTATATTTTATCCGCGATTACCATTATCGCCAGCATTTTACCGTTTATCAGCCATCAGCACTGGTTTTTCCGGATCTGGGAATTTGCGCGGATACAAATCGTCGTACTTCAGTTTCTGACCCTTTTATTTGGACTGATTTTTTTCTCCGATAAAAGCACCTTTTTTTGGATAATTGTTCTGCTCCACATCGGGCTCATCGCAAATCACGCGATCATTTTGGTGCCTTATACGACATTGTACCGCAGAAATCCCGCTAAAAATACAAGACCGCCTGACGACTTGGTTTCCGTGATTTCGGTGAATGTTTACCAGTTTAACGAAGATTATGAGAAGTTGATCGCACTGGTAAAGGAGGTGGAGCCGGACATTCTGCTCACCATGGAAACAAATCAGGCCTGGGAAAATGCACTGACAGTGCTTGAAGACCAATACCCAAATTCCAAAAAAGTTGCTTTGGAAAATACCTACGGAATTCACTTTTACACCAAACTGAAAGTTGAAGATATCAAAGTAAACTATTTCGTCGCCGATGATTTACCAAGCATTGAAGCGACTTTATTTACCACAAGCGGCCAGAAATTTACCTTTTTTGGTGTTCATCCGCCACCGCCGAGCCCGACAGAAGAAGAAACCGCAAAAGAACGCGATGGTGAACTGCTTACCATCGGCAAAAAAGTGCGAGGTATGGACGAACCTGTGGTTGTTGCAGGCGATTTCAATAATGTGGCTTGGGCGCGTTCCTCAATTCTGTTCCGGAAAACTTCGGAGTTGATCGATCCCAGGATTGGGCGCGGCTTCGTGTCTACTTACCACGCAAAATACAGGTTTTTACGTTTTCCAATTGATTTGTTTTTTCACTCGACCAATATTTTCATTAAAGATTTTAAAACTTTAAGGAATATCGGCAGCGATCATTTGCCGCTTTTCTGCAGTTTTTTCATCAATCCACACAATAAACTTCAGGAAAAAGAAATTGAAACGCTTGAAAGAGAAGACTTACCGTTAATCGAAGAAATTATTGAAGAAGGCGTGAATGAGCAAAGCCAGCGACCGGCAGTGGTAACCGGCTAAACCTATGCTTTATTTAGCCAGCCAATCTTTAAATTCCCGCACTCGGTCGCGGCTGACTGTAATTTCTTCTTCTGGTTGCGCCAAAAGTTCAACTTTAAAGACGGGCGAGGTATGGATGTTTTTAATGAAATCGGAATTCACAATAAATTGCCTGTTTACCCGGTAAAATTTCTGCTGGTCCAGAACTTCCTGAAGCTCATCCAAAGTAAAATCGGTCGGGAAAGTCCGCTCCAGCGTTTGCAAATAAACAATCTTGTTCTCGCTGAAAAAGCAGATTACCTCAGCAGTCTGAATGATTTTCAAATTATACCCGATTTTTACCAAAATCCGCGAAAGTTTGTGCTTATCTTCTTTAATTAACGTTTTGATTTCCTGCGTATTGTAGCTGCTGTCGGCAGGTAAGAAACTTTTATATTTTTCAATCGCTTGTGCTAAATCTGCCGGCATTATTGGCTTTAGAAGATAATCAATCGAGTTAAGCTTAAAAGCCTTCAGGGTATATTGGTCAAAGGCCGTGGTATAAATAAAGAAGCTTTTAACGGGGAATTTTTCAAAAATGTCAAAGGACAACCCGTCGCCTAACACGATATCCGAAAAAATCAGCTGTGGAGCCGGATTTTTTTCAAAAAATTCTAAACCATCTTCCACCGAATGCAAGACTGTAACTATTTCTACATCAACAAAATCGCTTAAAAGTCTTTGCAGTTTCCGCGCGGCGGGTTTTTCATCTTCGATGATGACGGTGCTAATTTTTTTCACGTTCATAACATTGATAAAACTATTTATTTTTCTCCATTAATTCCCGGATTTTTTGCTCTTCCCAGTTTTTACCTAAAATAAAATTCGGTAGGAAAACGCTTAAACCGTGCGCGAGCAAACCAATTCCCCAGAAAAATAATGTGAGGAAATTTTGCCATTGAAAATAGGTTTCTCCCGGTTTCAGTTGTGAATAATTCAGGTAAACGATAAATAAATTTACGCAGATATACACGAATAAATGAGTATAAAATCCCTTAATTCGCTTAACTCTTTTCTTGGCCTCAAGATACTTATTATGAGTAGTATTAGATGTTTCCATGATGTATTATTTTTCTTTGTCCAAAATTTTCTGAATCTGTTTTTCTTCCCAGTTCCGGCCAATTCCAAAGACCTGAAGGGCATGAGAGGTCAAACCTATTCCCCAGCCCAGCACTGGCCACCAAAACCAGTGATATTGAGGCGCTGTATATAGGTTTACAAAAATTAAAAAAGGGATGACCAAACAGTAAGAGAGGAGATTTCCGTAGAAACCTTTCAATTCTTTTACTCTTTTTGCGGCTCTTTCATAAGCCTTTGATTCTTGGGATGATTGTGATGTCGTCATTGCAGTAATTTTTTCGGTTAATAAAGGTATTTTTACTTTGAAAAAAGTGGGTGATTTTTCGATGAAAACATTTTTTTTGGTCAGAAGTGAATAACGCTGAACGATATTTGAAAGTCCAATTCCCGCTGCTTTTTTCACCTGTTCTCGTTGCTGTAGATTGTTTTCAACGATAAGATGATTTTCTTCTGCATAAATCTTAATGTGTAAAGGTTTTCCGGAAGTCGCGAAATTATGCTTGATGCAGTTTTCCAAAAGCAGCTGCAAAGAAAGCGGCACCACATAAAATTTCAGCTCCGCAGGATTTACGTTGAACTCGAAGCTGACGCTGTCTTCAAAACGGGTTTTCAGCAGGTCACAGTAAATCCGGGCAAAATCGATTTCTTCCTGAACTGTAACCAGCTCTTTGTCTTTTTGCTCCAAAACATATCGGTAAATTTTAGACATCGAAGCGGTAAAATTCTGCGCCTGTTCGGGGTTTTCATCAATTAATGAACTTAAAACATTTAAAGAATTGAAGAGAAAATGCGGATCCAGCTGGTTTTTCAAACTCTCAAACTGGGCATTGGCAGATTTTGCAATTAACTTTTGTTGCACTACTTCCTGCCGCGTCGATTTTTTCCAGGCTTCCATGAACTCCCGGGCATGGAGAATGGCGGAAATCAGCAAAGTGATGTTCAAGATAATCCAGTTAAAAAGTGCCAGTTTACCGGTAAAAAATTCCGCGAAGTCCAATTTCTGAATTAAGATGAAATTCACATAATTGCAGAACAAGACCAAAATCACATTCACCACCAAGGTGGAAATTATTCCCCAAATCAGGCGGTTTTTCGTGTCTTCCACCCAAGAAAATTTTTGGTTCAAATAATCATTAATTACACCGTTTCCTGTAGCAATGGTGAAGGTGTACAGCGCGGAGATGAAAAGCACCGTCAAATAGTTTTCCACAGTTTTTTCAGAATTGAAAAAAACGAACAAAATGCTCCCAATAAAAAAGGAAATCCAGGCGATGGTAACTAAACTTTTTCTTTGCATAACTTAATTCTTGGATCAAATGTAAAACAGATTAAAGGTAAATAAAACTTTTAGTGACCGAAGGGTTAAATTCTGCTGCTGAATGGTAAAAACCAAAAAAACCACCGTTTAAGCGGTGGTTTTTTTTAATATTTAATCTCCTTTTATTTCATTTCAGAAATTACCTGAATAGCTTCTTGCAGATAAAGGTCACGCTTCAGGTTTTTAACCCAGAGTTCGGTTTTTTTGGTGAATGCTTCATCCTTTTTCTCGCGGAGGGCTTCATCAGCATTTAAGGTGAATTTCAAGCCGTTGTTATATTTATCCAGACTTTTAAATTTCTTAATCTGTGCTTTGCGCATCATCATGATTTCATTGAACTTTTCCTGGTTCAGCGAAATGGTTTCTTCCTTATCCAGGTTTTCTTTCCACTGCGCAGATTCCTGCACCAGTTGATAGACTTTGTTGCTTGCCAGACGTGCTTCCAGACCTTTTTGCAAAGCTAAAACCGAAAAATAATTAACCGGTTTATATTCCACAGATGGAATTTTATCCCAAGCCAGAGCATAATCATCGTAACGCTCACCGATCTCAGAATAAGTATAGAAATCCTTCATTTTAATGTCAGATTCAATTCCTTTTCGCTGCGTAGATTCACCGGTGATGCGGTAAAATTTCTGGATGGTCAATTTCAAAGAACCGAAATCGTCTGTTGTATTTAAAAATCGATTTAAATCTACGAAAGTCTGTACGGTACCTTTCCCAAAAGATTGCGGTGAACCGATAATCACTCCGCGGCCGTAATCCTGCATAGCACCCGCTAAAATCTCGGATGCCGAAGCTGAAAGTTCATTCTGCATAATCACCAGCGGGCCGGTCCAAATTGGCGCATTTGTTTTACTTCTTAACGTCTGAATTTTTCCGTTACCGTCTTTTACTTGCACATAAGGACCTTCGTTCATGAAAAGTCCCATGATGTCACCGACTTCAGTTAAGCTTCCGCCGCCGTTATTTCTAAGATCAAGCACAATTCCTTCTACTTTTTGTGCTTTTAACTTAATGAGTTCATTTTTAATGTCATCCGAGGCATTTCTTCCTTTCGCATCTTCGAAATCGGCATTAAAACTTGGTAAATTGATAAAACCGTATTTTTTACCATCTGGAGAATTTACAATAATGCTGCGCGCAAAGGTATCTTCAATGGCTACTTCCTCGCGAACCATCGTCACTTCACGGATGGTTTTATCTTTTTTCTCTACGGTTAAAGTCACTTTTGTGCCCTTTTCACCTCGGATCAAACGCACGGCTTCATCAGAAAGCATTCCGACAACGTTCACGGCGTCTTCACTTGGTTTTGAGCGGACTTTCAAGATTTTATCACCTTCAGAAAGCTGCTTAGATTTCCAGGCCGGCGCGCCAATCGTAAGCGGCCCTAAATAGAGAAAACCTCGTTTTTCCTGAATAATTGCGCCAATTCCGATCACTTTTCCTTTGAATTGAGTGTCAAAATCTTCTTTATTTTTTGGAGAGTAATAATTGGTGTGCGGATCAAAAACTTCGGTATATGAGTTCATATACACCGTAAACCAATCCATCTTGTTTCGTTTTTTAAACCTTCGGAAAGTATCGGTCACCAAATCTTTCACCTCCTGAGTTGCTTTCACCCGTTTTTGTTCCGGCGTCAGAATTTCCAGTTTGATGGTGTCTTTAAGGTTGAATTTTTGAACAGAATCTTTTTTCTCACGCTGCATTTCTTCTTTTGCAGTTAGCGATTCCATTTCCTGAAGAATATTGTACTTGATGTATTTTTTCCATTCCAAAGCAAGTTCCGCCTGACTCACCGGATTGTTTTTTACTTTTGGTTCCAGGATTAAGGTTTCATCTTCATTCAGGTTAATCGGTTTGCTTAAAATGTCCTGGGTGATTTTATCAATTTCATCAACACGCTGATATAAACGGTCAATCGTCAGTTTATAAAATTTCAGATCTCCCTGATTCAGATAATCATCAAGTTTGGTTTTGTGCTGAGCAAATTCCGACATATCAGACTGTAGAAAATATCTTTTGGAACCGTCCACCATATCGAAATAATGCTTGTAAACTTCCTGAGAATAAGCATCATTGATAGGTTTTGGTGAATAGTGAAGATAGCTTAAAGTATTTTTTACGCTGATCATGATGGTCGACATTTTTTCGTCATCATTTTTCGGCGAATTAAAACAAAATACCAGGCTCGTTAAAGGAATAAAAAGCAGTAAAGTATTGAGGCTAAATTTTTTGAACATAAAATGGGTAGTAATAAATAATTTGTTGAGAATTTACCGGTTTTGTTACAGGTTTCTACAAGCAATCAAAATTAATACCTTATTTATATCTACGCACTATTTTTTAAGTAAATTTGTGGAAACTGAAAATTTATATGCAAAAACCCCTGATATTAGTGACCAACGACGACGGAATAACCGCACCGGGAATCCGAAATCTGGTGGAATTTATGAGCGAGATCGGCGAAGTTATCGTCGTTGCACCAAATTCACCCCAATCCGGAAAAGGTCATGCGATTACCATAAATTCTACCTTGACTTTTGAAGAAATAAACCTTGAAGGTCCACAAAAAGATTATTCTTTAAGCGGAACGCCTGTCGACTGTGTAAAGTTTGCTTTGGATAAAATTTTACCGCGACGTCCAGATTTGGTCGTTTCCGGGATTAACCACGGCGCCAATTCTTCCATCAATGTTATTTACTCAGGAACCATGAGTGCCGCGGTAGAAGCCGGTGTTGAAGGTTTGCAGGCCATCGGTTTTTCTTTGCTTGATTTTTCCTGGGACGCCGATTTTTCGCAGGCTAAAAGTTACATCCAGAAAATTGTGCGAAATGTCCTTGAAAATCCTTTACCAAAAGGAATTGTGCTGAATGTAAATATTCCGAAACTCGGTGAAGATGAGATTAAAGGCGTCAAAGTTTGTCGCCAGGCAAACGCGAAATGGGAAGAAAACTTCGATGAACGCGTGAATCCGCACGGCAAAAAATATTACTGGCTCACTGGCTATTTTAATAATATGGATGATGGTGATGATGCTGATGAAACCGCTTTGGCAGACGGATATATTTCCATCGTTCCGGTAAAATTCGATTTAACGGCTTATGAATATCTTCAGGATTTGAAGGTGATTATGGAATAATATTTCCCTTCAAATTTTGCTAATTAAAATGATTTAAAAAAATGCGCATAGAAAACGATTTAAAATTAGGTTTTAAAGACGTGATGATCCGTCCGAAACGATCAACGTTGAAATCCCGGTCTCAGGTGAGTTTGGAAAGAAATTTCACCTTCGTGAATTCTCAGAAAAAATGGAGCGGCGTACCAATCATCGCTGCAAATATGGATACTGTCGGAACTTTTGAAATGGCGGAAGCTTTGGCGAAAGATAAAATTATCACTGCAGTGCACAAACATTACAGTCTGGAAGAATGGAGCAATTTTTTAAGCTCGCAACCAGATTCCATTTACGACTTTATCGCGCTCAGCACCGGAATTGGTTCTGCTGATGAGGAAAAAATCCAAAAAATAGTAGAAAAGCACCCAAAAATTAATTTCCTCTGCATCGATGTGGCGAACGGTTATTCCGAGCATTTTGTGGATTTTGTGAAAAAAATCCGGTCCATATTCCCGGACAAAACCATTATCGCAGGAAATGTGGTTACGGGTGAAATGGTAGAAGAACTCATTTTGGCGGGCGCCGATATCATTAAAGTCGGTATTGGTCCGGGTTCTGTTTGCACGACCAGAATTAAAACTGGCGTCGGTTATCCGCAGCTTTCCGCGATTATCGAATGTGCTGATGCTGCGCACGGTCTCGGCGGTCACATTATTTCCGATGGCGGCTGCAAAATTCCGGGCGACGTGGCGAAAGCTTTTGGCGGCGGTGCCGATTTTGTAATGCTTGGCGGAATGTTCGCAGGTCATGACGAAAGCGGCGGCGAAATCGTGGAAGAAAACGGCAAGAAATTCCGTCTATTTTACGGCATGAGCTCCCAAACCGCCATGGATAAACACGCCGGCGGCGTTGCTGAATACCGCGCGTCCGAAGGTAAAACGGTAAAAGTGGCTTACAAAGGTCCGGTTTCGGAAACGGTAAAAGATATTTTGGGCGGCGTCCGTTCTACATGTACTTACGTTGGCGCTTCGCAGTTGCGAGAGCTTTCAAAAAGAACGACTTTCATCCGCGTAGCAGAACAGGAAAATCAGATTTTTGGCGGCTAAAACGGCAAATTTTTTCATTTTAAAAAAGCTTCAATCTGAAGCTCCGCCATATCAATACAAGCCGGATTATCCTTCGGTGAAAAAACAGAAAGTTCCGTACATGCCAACAGTACGGGACTTTTTTTGGAATATTTCTGAATTAATTGGCGGAAATAAAGTACCTCATCTACAGTTTGCGTTTCATTATAAACGGCTTTCCGAAAGGCATCGATCCAGTTTTGGTTCGCGTCATTTGGTTTTAAAATTTTGACGGCTTTTTGCGCAAATTTTTCGGAAATATATGTACCGTTCATGGTGTACAATGTTCCGAAAATGTAGATTTCAGAAATTGAGTTTTCATCTAAATATTTTAAAGTCAGTTCAATCGGATGATAAATCTCGAAAGGTAAATGGATTTTATCCAAAGTTTCGTGCAACGTAATATTGGGCACTAAAAGGTGAGAAATTTCCATTTTGGAAATTTGTGTAAAATAGCTCTCTATTTTTGGAATTAAATTTTTAAAATTATCCGGCAAAAATGGGTTTATTTTCTGAAAATCAATTTGATATAGAAGCAGTTCACATGTTGAAAATTCATCATGCTGAAGTTGATAACGCCGCTGAATTTCATTAAAATAATAGGTCGTAGAAACGCGTCCCAAACCTAAAATTCCTTTTTTAATTAAAACTGAACTCATTTTTTGGTTAAAATATAATCCGCAAAATATTCCCTGGAATCCAGGAATTTTTTCGAAATTTTCAAATCGGAGCCTTTTATAATTTCCTTTAAAATTTCATCATTGTATTTCCGCGAAATTTCGGTGTGAATCAGTTCATTTTCAGCGAAATGAAAAGTATGGTTTAGATCTCTGATAAAAACTTTTTGGTCTTTTTTGCTTTTCAAAAAGCTTTTGGCAATACCTTCCTTCTCATCGTATTCGGGCGCATGTTCAAAATTTTCCAGAATAAAATCGGCATTTAATTCACGGTTAATTCTGCGCAGCAAATTTAGATTAAAATCACGTGTAATTCCTGCTGCATCGTTGTATGCAGGAAGTACAATTTCCGCCGATTTTATTTGATCCAAACCTAAAAGCAGCTTTTCATCGGGTTTTAAATGTACCGCAATTTGATTCAAAAAGTCCTTTGCGACCTCATCTTCCATATTTCCCAAAGTTGAACCGATGAACAAAACGATTTTTGGTTTTCGAGACGCAATCAGCTCATCTAAAACCTGAAAATAATCGCCTTGTTTGGGCATAATTTCCAGATTTACCAAAATATCATCCATCCGGTTTTCAATAACATCCAGCGTATTTTGGGAAATATCCACCGGAATATATTTGAATTTATACTTTTTTGCGAGCAAGGTTTTCAGCAAATGCTGCGTTTTTTTTCCGTCACCCGCACCGAGTTCGATCAGTTCAAATTCTTCCTCGGGATTTAGTTGAAATGTTTCAATTAAAGCCTCGCTTTGCTGCCGAAAAATTTCCATTTCCGAATCGAACGGATAATATTCCGGCATCTTCATAATCTGCCGGAAAAGCTGATCACCTGCTTTATCATAGAAATATTTCGAGGAAATATATTTTGGCGCGTGTGAAAGGCCGACTTGGATGTCTTTCAAAAAAGTAGTGTTTTCCGTCATTTTGCTAATCTTATTCCGGTGACTTGCCAGCGGTGCTTTGGGTGGAAAAAATTTCGGTACGTTTTTCTGGAATGTCCTTCTGGTGTTGCGGGGGAAGCGCCGCGCAAAACCATTTGGCTGACCATAAATTTTCCGTTGTATTCGCCAACTGCGCCTTCGGCAATTTTAAAATTCGGATATGGCAAATATGCAGAATAAGTCCATTCCCAGCGGCTTCCCCATTTCAGGTGCTCTGCTGCAGCTTCCCATTCGAATTCCGTTGGAAGACGCAAACCTTTCCAGGTGGCGAACGCCTGAGCTTCATAAAAAGAAATATGGGCGAGAATATGATTAGCCTGAAGCGGTTTTAAACCTTCCAAAGTGTATGAATGCCATTCGCCTTCAATTTTTTTCCAGTATAATGGGCATTTTATTTCATTTTCCTGAACCCAGGACCAACCTTCATCTAACCAAAATTTAAAATTTTCATAGCCGCCGGCATTGATAAATTCCAAATATTCTGCATTGGTAGCGAGCGCTTTTGAGATGTGAAAATCGTGAAGGAAAACTTTATGACGACCTTTTTCGTTATCAAAATGAAAACCTTCGCCTTCAAAACCGATATCATAAATTCCTTCATCAACCTGAAGCCAGCCTTCTCCGGCATTTTCCTGCGCGATGAGGTTGAAGTCTTTTTTATAAACCGGATAAGTTGGATTGTAAGAAAACGTATGTTTGAGATCGGTAATCAGAAGTTCCTGATGTTGTTGCTCGTGGTTAATTCCTAAGATAATCAGTTCTGATAACTCTTTGCTCTGATTATTTTCCAATAAAGCGGAAATATGCTGATCAACGTAATTTCGGTAATCATAAACCTCAGCTACCGTAGGTCTGGTAATGGTTCCGCGTTCGGTGCGAATAGCACGATCGCCCAGGGTTTGGTAATAACTGTTGAAAAGGAATCCAAAGTGTGGATTAAAAACCTGATAATCCGAAAGGAATTTTTTAAGAATCATTTCCTCAAAAAACCAGGTGGAATGGCTTAAATGCCATTTCGGCGGACTGGCGAAATCCACAGGCTGCGGAATATAGTCTTCAATTTCCAAGGGTTTGCAAAGCGCCACGGTCTGCGCACGCGTTTTCTGGAAAAGTTCTAATAATGAGCTCATACAATCATGGTAATTAAGAATAGTGGAATACAAAACATATTCCGCTATTCTTATTTACCTGCCACGCAAAAAACTTGGGGTGATTTGGAGCTTTTTTTGATTTAAGATTTTAGGTGAGCATTCCGCCGTCCACATTCAGGACTTGCCCTGTGATATAGGAAGAAAGATCGCTGGCGAGGAAAACACAAGCATTTGCAACATCTTCCGGCTGTCCACCGCGTTTCAAAGGAATCGCTTCACGCCATCCCTGAACGGTTTTTTCATCTAAAGCTGCAGTCATTTCCGTTTCGATAAATCCTGGTGCAATCGCATTACAACGGATATTTCGGGAACCTAATTCCAGCGCGATCGATTTTGAAAAACCGATTACACCCGCTTTTGAAGCGGCATAGTTTGCCTGGCCGGCATTTCCTTTTATGCCAACAACAGAAGTCATGTTGATGATTGAACCTGTTTTGGCTTTCATCATCGGTTTTATAACGGCTTTTGTAAGGTTGAAAACCGAATCTAAATTCACTTTGATAATGGTGTCCCAATCCTCTTTGGACATTCGTAACATCAAGTTATCACGGGTAATTCCGGCATTATTTATCAAAATATCAATTTTACCGAATTCTGCCAATACATCGGCAACCAATTGCTGGGCTGCATCGTAATCTGAAGCATCGGACTGGTAAGATTTTACGGTGGTCAACTTGCCCAATTCTTCTTCCATCGCTTTTGCTTTATCCACAGATCCTGCATAAGTAAAAGCAACCTGTGCACCTTCTTTCGCAAAAACTTCGGCAATCCCTTTTCCGATGCCGCGTGTTGCACCGGTGATCAGGGCAACTTTTCCTTCTAATAATCCCATATTTTAATTTTCTGTTTTTTTGTATTTATTTTTTGAAACCGGCATCTCTTCACTGTCATCTTTTGTGATTACATTGTTGATAATCAGCACAATTTCACCTTTCAAAGTTTTGCTATTGGAAAAGTCGATGAGTTCATCGATGGTTCCCCGTTTGGTTTCCTCGAATTTTTTCGAAATTTCCCGGCTTAAGCTCACTTTTGTTTCTGTGCCAAAAAATTCTTTAATCTGTTGTAAAGTGGTATTAATTTTATGCGGACTTTCGTAGAGAATAATTGTCTTTTTTTCTTCTGCAAGCTGCTTTAATTTCGTTTGGCGGCCTTTTTTTTGAGGTAAAAAACCTGCAAATAGAAATTCGTTATTTGGTAAACCGGAAACTACCAAAGCGGGAACAAAAGCTGTGGCGCCAGGTAAACACTGCATTTCTAAATTTTCATCCGAAATCGCTTTTGCCAACAAATATCCCGGATCCGAAATTCCCGGTGTTCCGGCGTCAGTAATGATGGCGATGTTCTGACCGTTTTTTAAATCTTCAATAACCTTTTGTGTGGAATGATGCTCATTGTGTAAATGATACGATTTCAGATGTTTAGATATTTCGTAATGTTTTAAAAGTACACCGGACGTCCGCGTATCTTCACATAAAATATAATCAACCTCTTTCAGGATTTTTACCGCCCTGAAAGTCATATCTTCTAAATTCCCAATCGGTGTCGGAACAAAATACATTATTCCACTCATCTACAGATTTTCAAAAATATTTTTACAGAAAAGTTCCAGGCTTGGATCCCGCGCGCCCATCAGTAACAACAGCGTCCCTTCTTTCAATTCCGGTTGAAGCGCTTTTAGCAGATTATTGCGATCTTCAATAAAATGGGCATTTTTGCCGGTATTTTTTATTCCTTCAATCAGGTCATTTGCGGAAATATCTTTTACCGCAGTTCCTCCGGCGTAGAAGATTTCACTCATCCAGATTTCATCTTCGGGTCTTAACGCCTCTGAAATTTCCTTGATAAAGTCATCTTTCAAAAAGCGCGTTGGTCCGTAGCCATGAGGCTGAAACCACGCGATCACTTTCTTTGCCAGAGGTTGGCAGGCTTTAATAGAAGCGGCGCATTTAGCCGGATTGTGCGCATAATCATCGATTACCCAAACCCCGTTTTTCTTGCCAAGAATTTGGTGACGGCGATAGATGCCTTCGTATTTTTCTAAACTCTCAGCGCAGGTTTCCAAATCAACACCAATTTGATTTGCGACCGCAATAGCAGCCGTAGCATTTTCCACAGAATGTTGACCCAGCGAATTCATCTTAAACTTCTGGCCTTTCACTTCAAAGGTTAATTCCAAACCGTTTTGTTGAAAATTTTCGGCAGAATAGCCGGCAATATTTGTTTTAAAACCGAAATCATTTGCTGCGTTCGCAGACAGTTCCTTCGCCAATGTATTGGATTGGTTTACAACAAATAAACCTTTAGTATTATTTTTAAAAATGGTGAATAAGTCCTGCAGTTCTTCAATTTCCTGATGATCTTTATCGATATTTAAAAGCAGGCCAATTTCAGGTTGATATTGCACGATGGAACCGTCGCTTTCATCGGCTTCAATAATAAGCCAGTCGCCTTTTCCAACAGCTGCATTACCAATTTTTCCGGTTTTGATGATGCTTGTTAAGCCTGCACCGGAAATGATGCTGGGATTTAATTTAGCGTCAAGCAATATTTGATAAAGCATTGCGGAAGTTGTAGATTTTCCTGAAGTGCCGGCCACCGCGATGGTTTTTTTGCTTTCCGCGATAATCGCGAGCAGTTCGCTACGCTTGATGATTGGGATGCCGAGTTCTTTTGCTTTTTTTACTTCGAAAACCGTGTCTTCAATGGCGGTAGAAACAACAATTAAATCTGTTTTTTCAGTGATTCCGCTGCCGTCCTGTACAAAGCACTCGATACCTTCATTTTCCAGCTGTTCGCGGGTCTTATTAAATTCATCAGCATGAAAATAGCGGTCGCTGCCGCTTACTTTTTTACCTATTCCTTTCAGATATTGCGCTATCGCGCTCATTCCTACTCCTGCAACGCCAATAAAAAATACGCTGTTAAAATCCTCAATTTTTTTAATCATCAATCAAGCTTACATGAATTTATTTTCAACCAAACTCCATAGGCGCTGCGCATATTCATCAGATTTTGCCCAATTCCTCTCGTGATACAGTTCGCTGAGGTAACTTTTTGCTTCGTCTAAGGTTTTGAAGCTATTCAGCTCTGCAATTGCAGCTGATAATTCCTCAGAATTCCCATTAAAAAGACTTTTGGTAAAAGCCACTTTGTCGTTTAAGTCCAGTCGAAATTCGGGTTTGCGTCTTTCGGCTTCCATAAAATCCGTCTGAACGTTGGTTTTCAAAATACTGCCTTTTTCGTGCGGAATTTCTTTCTCTTCTTCCTGCGGATTATTGTCAAAAATTTGTTTTACTGCCTTTAAACCTTTGATATGAGCGAGCTTAAATTTCTTTTCAGCTTGCTGTAGCGGAGTTTCTTCCAAATGGGAATCTTCCGCAACTTGAGCTGCTTGCGGCGGCGTAGGTTTGCTGATTTCCACAATTTGGCGTCGCCGCGCTTCAGTTTCTTCCAATTCTTTTTCCTTCTGCGCGATAATGTCGCCTTGGGAGGTATTTTCTAGAACATGCTGCTCTTCGTTGAATGCGCGCGCTTCTTCGACATTGATATTGTATTCCTTCTGTTCTTTTGAAAAATTTGGATCTCGTAAAGTTTCCTGTAGTTCCGGCGCTTTAATGGTTTCTTCAGGTTCAATTTTATTCAGCTCATTGGTAAACAGAACTTCTTCTTCGATGACATCTTCAGGAAAAGGTGAATCTTCGAAATGTTCTTCGTGATAAGATGGCGAATTCTTTTGATTTGCTTCAGCGGAATGCGCGTTGGTAAAATCTTTGAAAATTTGCTCAAAACCTTCGGAATTTTTCTCCAGAATCCTCAGAAAAGCAATCCTGTCGGTGACTTCGCTGAAGAGATCCTGTTTCGCCAGCAGTTCATCCACCGTAGAAATTTTACCCAGATTTTCCAAGACCGTTTTGGTTTCAAAAAATATTTTTTCCTGTATATCTTGAAGATTCTGCATATCAGTTTCTTATTAAATTTCCGTAATTTTGGCCTTTAAATTCTTACGGCTAAATTAACAAATGTTTTTAGAAAATACAATTAATCACGCAAAACAAAGCGGTTGGATGGAAGTCATCTGCGGCTCTATGTTTTCAGGGAAAACGGAGGAATTAATCCGCAGACTGCGCCGCGCGGAAATGGCAGGGCAAAGCGTGGAAATTTTTAAGCCGAAACTGGACACGCGCTATGCGGAAGAAGAAGTGGTGTCTCACAACCAAAATAAAATCCGCAGTACACCCGTGGAAAGTCCCAATGAGATTTTGCTTTTGGGAAGCACCTGCGATGTGGTGGGAATTGATGAGGCGCAATTTTTTGACGACAGCATTGTTGAAGTAGCTAATAAACTGGCTAACAGTGGTGTTAGAGTGGTGATTGCGGGACTTGATATGGATTTTTTGGGGCGTCCCTTCGGTCCGATGCCAAACCTGATGGCAACCGCAGAATATGTAACCAAAGTGCACGCGATTTGTAAAAGAACCGGAAATTTAGCCAACCATTCGATGAGAATTTCTGCAAATACCGATTTGGTGCAACTCGGTGAAACCGACAGTTACGAAGCAGTAAGCAGAAAAGTTTTCAACGAAGAATACCTGAACAGGTCAGCCGAATGAACTATACAGCCAAAGAAATCGCGGAAATTACCGGCTCAAAACTGATTGGTAATCCCGATGTCACCATAAAAAATATAGCGTACGACAGCAGAAATATTTATTCTGTAGCAGATACCGCATTTGTTGCCATTACAACGGCTAAAAATTCAGGTGAAAAATATATCCACTCGGTTATTGAAAAGGGAATTATGGTAATTATTGCGGAAAATTATTTACCGCAATTCTCCGACGTTACCTGGATTATCGTAGAAAATTCGTTGCTGTTTCTGCAAAATTTTGCGAAATACCACTTACAGCAATTTCCGTCGCTAAAAACCATCGGAGTCACCGGAAGCAACGGCAAAACCATTGTCAAGGAATGGCTTTACCAGTCGCTTTTTCATGATTTTACCACGGTGAAAAGCCCGAAAAGTTTCAACTCACAACTTGGTCTTCCGCTGTCGCTTTTAGAAATTAAGCAAAAACATCAGCTTGGGATTTTCGAAGTGGGCATTTCAAAACCTGGCGAAATGGAAATCCTGGAAGATATTTTTTCACCGGAAATTGGTATTCTTACCTATATCGGCACCGCGCATTCCGTAAATTTTGAAGATATAAATGAAATCATTTCCGAGAAGATTAAGCTTTTTCAGCATTCGAAATTGATTATTTTTAATGGTGACAATGCTACGGTAAAAAGTGTGATGGAAGAAAAATATCCTGCTAAAAGGCTATTTTCTTTCGGTTTTCATAACCAGAATGATTTGCACATCGAAGGCGACTGGACGGATCGTTCGCAGGAAATTTCGGTGAGCTATTTGGGTGAAAAATTCGCTTTTCCGGTTTCCCAGCGTGATGAAGCTACCATCAGCAATGTGCTTTGTGTGATCGCGGTTCTAAAGGAATTTAATTTCAGCAATGCGCAAATTATTGCGCGCTTAAACACTTTGAAAGCCGTCGAAATGCGACTGGAAAGTGTAGTGGGTGTGCGAAATAATTTAATCATCAACGATTCTTTTAACCTGGATGTCGATTCGCTAAAAATCGCTTATCAGAATATCAATGAATATAATAAGCCACAAAAATGCCTGATTTTGACGGATTTTGTCGAAGGTAAAAATTCGGCCGAATTGTATCAGGAAGTGGCAGCTTTAACAAATCAGCAGAATTTTGATCAAATTTTTCTCGTCGGTTCGGAAATCACGCAGCACGAAGGACTTTTTAAAAATGAAACTCATACTTTTGGAACAACTCAGGAATTAATTGACAGTCAACAGCTTAACTCGGTTGAAAATCATTTAATTTTACTGAAAGGCGCCCGAAAGTTTGAAATTGAAAGGACAAAAACTTTTCTTGAACTTCAAAAGCACGATACGGTTTTAGAAATTAACCTGAATTCGATTTTGCACAACATCAATGTTCATAAATCGCTGCTGAAACCGGAAACCAAAATGATGGCGATGGTCAAGGCCTATTCTTACGGTTTAGGTGGTTATGAAATCGCGGAATTTTTGCAGCACCACCACATCGATTATTTGGGCGTTGCATACGCTGACGAGGGAATCGATTTGCGAAAAAACGGCATCACCACGCCAATTATGGTGATGAATCCTGAACAGCACAGCTATAACAGCATAATCGATTTTAATCTGGAACCGGAAATTTACAGTTTCCGCGTGTTGGATTTATTTAATCAAAAATTGCTTGAGAAAGGCATAATGCAGACGTATCCCATTCATATCAAACTGGAAACGGGGATGCACCGCCTTGGTTTTAAAACTGAACAATTACCGGAACTGATTTCGAAACTTCAAGGTATGAATGTGAAGGTAAAATCTGTTTTCAGCCATTTAAGCTCTGCCGATGATGAAAACGAAAATGGATACACCCTGGAACAGATTGGTATTTTCGAAAAAAATGCCGGTTTCCTGGCGAATAATTTAGGATATCAACCGATTCGACATATTTTAAACAGCACGGGAATCGTTAACTTTTCGCAATATCAGTTCGAAATGGTGAGAATCGGGATTGGAATGGTGGGAATTTCCGGTGATGCTGAAATATCGAAAAGACTAAAAAGTGCCGTAACTTTCAAAACGGTGGTTTCTCAGATTTCGGAGGTGGAAAAAGGCGAATCTGTGGGATATAACCGTAAATTTAAAGCTGAAAAAGACACGAAAATTGCAACCATACCCGTTGGATACGCAGATGGAATTCCGAGGCTTTTGGGAAATAAAGTGGGCGTGGTAGGAATTCAAAACAGCATTTACCCGATTGTCGGGAATGTCTGCATGGATATGCTGATGGTTGATATTGGAAGTGCGGTCATAAAAGAAGGTGAAGAAGTGATTTTATTCAACTCCTGCCCTACGCTTGAACAATTTGCGCAAAGCTGTTCTACCATTCCTTACGAAGTTTTAACCTCCATTTCGCGCCGGGTGAAACGAATATACATCAAAGACTAAAATGAAAAAATTTGCCATTTTATGCCTGTTTTTTTTAAGCTTACAATGGTCAGCCCAAGTAAAAGAAGGCTTTAAAATCCCGAAAAATCCGAAAATCGGTTTGTCGCTGTCCGGTGGTGGCGCGAAAGGTTTTGCACATATTGGTGTTTTAAAGGTGTTGGATTCTTTGGGCGTAAAAATCGATTATATTTCGGGAACCAGTATGGGCGCTATTGTCGGTGGTCTGTACGCGTCCGGATATACCGGTAAAGAAATTGAAAAAATCGTGATGGATACGGACTTCTATTCCATCATCGCGAACGAAAAGACGAGGCAGGAATCTTCTTTTTTCAATAAATCGGTTGATAAATATATTCTTTCAATTCCCATTAAAGACGGGAAAATTAATGTTTTGCCAAAAGCAATTTCTACAGGACAGAAAAATATCTATTTATTAAAGGAACTTTTCAAAAATGTTTCCACCATCAGTGATTTTTCAAAATTGCCAATTCCGTTTATGGCGGTGGCAACCAATTTGGAAAGCGGAAAAATGGAGGTTTTTGAAAAAGGTGATTTGGTCTCGGCGATCATGGCGAGCTCCGCTTTTCCGGGCTTGATGGATCCGGTTAAAATTGGTGATTCGCTTTATATCGATGGTGCAATGACGGTAAATTATCCTTCAAAACCGTTAAAAGAAAAAGGTATTGATGTGGTGATTGGTGTTGATCTAAGCCAGGGTCTTGCTAGCCGTAAAAATCTGGAATCTGCGATTTCCATTTTAAACCAGGTAATCGACTTTGGTATTCAGAAAGAAACCAAAAACCAGTATGCTTTTACGGATATAAACGTTCACCCGAATTTGGGCGCAACCACTGCGACGAGTTATGATGCAAAAAAAGCCATCCTGGACTCGGGCTATGTGGAAGCAAAAAAATATGCTGATATCTTTCTAAAACTCCCGAAACGAAAGCAGGAATTATTGCGGGCACCGCTGAGTTCAATTTATTCAAACGTTTATAAAATAGACAGTCTAGCGGTTGAAAATAACCGGATTTTCAGGAAGAACTACGTACAGGGAAAGATGAATTTAAAGATTCCCTCACTGCAAACATACGGAAGCATTAATAAAATGGTTGATAAGCTTTACGCCACCAATAATTACCGGCTTATTAATTATGACATCATTCAGGGCACTGAGCAAAACTATTTAAAGCTGAATGTTACGGAAGATGACACGCGGTTTTTTCTGAAATTTGGCTTGCATTACGATGAAGTTTTCAAAACCGGCTTGCTGGTGAATGCAACCGCAAAAAGGTTGCTTTTTCAAAACTCAACGGTGTCGCTGGATGTGGTTGCTGGTGATCAGCCGCGCTATTATTTCAACTATTTTATCGATAACGGATATATTCCCGGTTTTGGCGTTTACGCGTCCGGAATGTCCTTGGAATTGCAGGACGCAGCCGGTAATTTAAATGAGAAGTGGAACTGGTTTCGCAATGAAGCATTTTTACAGTCAATTTGGCGTGATAAATTCGCCATTGGCGGCGGGCTCAGCCACGATTATTTCGAATCTAAACCTGCCGGCGAAACTGTTTACAGCGCCTCTGATAACTTTCTTAACGCTTATGTTTTTATAAAAACTGACACCCAAGACGACCGAAATTTCCCGACCAGAGGGTTTCTGCTGGATGCCGAAGGAAAGCTACTGGATATTTTTAATAGTGAAAATGATGGAAAAACTTTTCAGTTAAAAGTGAATTCAAATCTAAACTTCCCGTTGACTTCATGGTTAACTTACAGACTTAAGCTTTTCGGTGGTTTTACCGTTGGTGATACATTAAGCAAGTATTATCATTACCGTCTTGGCGGAATTTTCGACCAGAATTTGGGCAATTTTACCAGTTTAGGTGGTTATGAGTTTGGTGAAAAATCCGGCGAAAATTTGCTTATGAATTCCAATAATCTACAGTTTAATATTTACAAAAATTACTTTGCGGAGGCCACTGTAAGCTTAGCAAATATTTTCAACGATTATAAGGTTGACGATATATTACATGTTACGGATTCTTCAGCTGGTATTACCGCGGGTTACAAATCACCGTTCGGTCAGATAAAATTAAATTACAGCCAATCGTTAAAAGAGAAAAAAGGGTTGATAAGTGTAATCTTGGGCCATTGGTTTTAAGTTATGATTAATTATTTTTTTGAAGAAATAGAAGATATTGAAATAGAGCCACGCACTTCTGCATGGCTGAATGAATTGATTTCGCTCGAAGGTAAAAAGACAGGCAAAATAAATTATATTTTCTGTTCAGATGACGGTTTGCTTAAAGTGAATCAGGACTATCTTCAGCACGATTACTATACTGATATTATAACCTTTGACTACGTGAAAGGTAAAAATATTTCCGCTGATATTTTCGTATCTTTGCCCCGCATTTTTGACAACGCTGAAAAACTTGCGAAAAACTTCAACCAAGAATTTCACCGCGTTTTAGCACATGGTATTTTGCACCTTTGTGGATACAAAGATAAAAGCGAAGAGGAAATAAAAATAATGCGACAAAAAGAAGATTTTTATTTAAAGCTGCTTTAAACATTCAAAAAAATTTACCCTTCTTTTACCGTTTTTTTTAAGTTTCACGTGAAACATTTTAGAATTTATTTATGATAAACGATATATATGACGTCATTGTAGTTGGTGCGGGTCATGCAGGTTCAGAAGCTGCAGCGGCCGCAGCTAACCTTGGGTCGAAAACACTTTTGATTACAATGAACATGCAGACCATCGGACAAATGTCCTGTAATCCGGCGATGGGCGGAATTGCAAAAGGACAGATTGTTCGAGAAATCGATGCGATGGGTGGCTACTCCGGCATTGTTTCAGATAAATCAGCAATTCAGTTTAAAATGCTGAATCTTTCAAAAGGCCCGGCCATGTGGTCCCCAAGAACACAGAACGATCGGATGCTTTTTGCTGAAGAATGGAGGTTTGCTTTAGAACAGACACCAAATCTTGATTTTTTCCAGGATATGGTGAAAAGCTTAATTATCGAAAATGATACAGTCGTTGGTGTCGTAACATCCCTGGGTTTACAGATCAAAGCAAAATCGGTAGTCTTAACCAACGGAACCTTTCTTAACGGTTTAATCCACGTTGGAGATAAACAACTTGGTGGTGGCAGAATGGGCGAACCGCGTGCTTTTGGCATCACCGAGCAATTGGTTTCACTTGGCTTTGAAGCAGGCCGCATGAAAACCGGTACACCGCCACGTGTGGATGGCAGAACGCTGGACTATTCTAAAATGGAAGAGCAAAAAGGCGATGAAAATCCTCAAAGATTTTCCTTTTTAGATACGCCAAAAATGACAAAGCAAATGAGCTGCCATATTGTTTATACCAACGAAACAGTACATGACATTCTTCGCGAAGGTTTTGACAGAAGTCCTATGTTTAACGGAACGATTCAGAGTACCGGTCCACGTTATTGCCCAAGTATCGAAGATAAGATAAACAGGTTTGCCGAGCGCGAAAGACACCAGCTTTTTGTGGAGCCTGAAGGTTGGCGAACTGTTGAAATGTATATCAATGGATTTAGCTCGTCTCTTCCCGAAGAAGTTCAATTGAAAGCGATGCGTCATATTCCCGGTTTCGAAAACGCCAAAGTTTTCCGACCTGGTTACGCTATTGAATACGATTACTTCCCTCCTACCCAACTTCAACATACGCTGGAAACTAAACTGATCAATAACCTGTATTTTGCAGGTCAGATTAACGGTACAACAGGTTATGAGGAAGCTGCGGGTCAAGGCTTAATGGCGGGTATCAATGCGCACAACAAAGTTCATGGCAAAGAAGCCTTCACCTTGAACAGAGATGAAGCATACATCGGCGTTTTGATTGATGATTTAATTACCAAAGGTACCGAAGAACCGTACAGAATGTTTACCTCCCGCGCGGAATACCGCCTGTTGCTGCGCCAGGATAACGCTGATATAAGACTTACTGAGAAATCTTACCAGCTGGGTCTTGCCAGTGGTGAAAGGCTTGAAAAAGTTCAGGAAAAAATTTATGAAAGTGAAAAGTTAGAAGCTTTTCTGAAAAGCACCTCATTAAAGCCCGGAGTTATCAATCCAATTTTAGCTGAGATAGATTCATCACCTGTAGACCAGGCTTTTAAAACAGCTACAATTTTAACACGCCCTAATATGACGCTGGAGAAACTGGAGCAAATTGATATCATTAAAGATTTTACAGCTGATTTCGCGCCGGAAGTTAAAGAGCAAGCAGAAATAAACATCAAATACAAAGGTTATATTGAGAAAGAACGTGAGAACGTTGCGAAGCTCCACAAGTTAGAAACGATCAAGATACCAGATGATTTCAATTATTCAGATTTGAAATCACTTTCTACTGAAGCCCGCCAAAAGATGACGAAAATACGGCCGAAAACAATTGCGCAGGCAGGTAGAATTAGTGGTGTCTCCCCTTCTGATGTCAATATTTTACTGATCTATTTGAAGTAATGTTTCACGTGAAACTATATTTGAATGAAAATTAAAGATCATTTTCTTACGCAGGAAACCTTCGAGATTACAGAAACGAGTATTCCTGGAATATGGAAAACGCGACCGATTCCAGAAAACCTATCCAAATATTACGAGAGCACTCAATATATATCACATCACCAGGACTCGGGTAGCTTAAAAGAAAAGGTCTATAAATTTCTACAAAATTTTAATTTAGAATACAAGAAAAAAATCCTCTCCGAGCAGGTGAAAAATAGTTCCACCATATTAGATTATGGTTGCGGCGCTGGCGAATTTTTAAAAAAAATCGAAGGTGATTTTAAATTGTTTGGTTTCGAACCAAATGAAACTGCCCGAAGTTTTGCACAGAAAAAAATCACATCAGGTCGCTTTATTTTAAATTTAGATGAACTTGAAGACTCTTCCTTAGATGCAATTACGCTATGGCATGTGTTTGAGCACATCGAAAATCAGCAGGAAATTTTGGAAATATTCCATCGCAAACTTTCAGCAAACGGAAAGTTAATTATCGCGGTACCGAATCCAACTTCGTATGATGCAAAAAGATATAAAGAATTTTGGGCAGCTTATGATGTGCCACGACATATATTTCACTTCTCGAAAAGCGGAATGTTAAAGTTGATGAATTCGGACAAATGGAAAATTCAAAAAATCAAACCACTTCTACTGGATGCCTATTATATTTCTGCTTTAAGCGAAAAATATAAAAAATCATCACTTTTTTGGTTAAAAGGAATGGTTTACGGAACCATTTCTAATTTTAAGGCATCAAAAAACGGCGAATATTCCAGTCTGATATACATTATCGAAAAAAAATAGTTATTTGATTTTTGAGGTATTTACAAAGGTCAATTTTTAACCAATTCAACCAAATTTTTGCAAAAAACAAAAAAATCCCATTTTAGCATCAAATTTTTTTCCGAGTACATTTTAGCACCTTCTAATTTTTGGAAAAAAATTCAAGAGTAAAAAACCACAATTTTACAAAATCAAAAAAAATCTTGATCTAGTACCGAATTTTTTCTGACTGTATTCTGGCAGCGTCCAAATTTTCAAAAAAAAATTTATATCGAAAATGGTCATTTTTGCAAAATCAAAAAAAATCTTGATTTAGTACCGAATTTTTTGTGACTGTATTCTGGCAGCGTCCAAATTTTCAAAAAAAAATTTATATCGAAAATGGTCATTTTTGCAAAAACCAAAAAAATCCTGTTTTAGCAGGATTTTTTTTGAAAATTATTTATCAGTTATTAATTGCTTTAACACCCGGAAGTTCTTTGCCTTCCAAACTTTCAAGCATCGCACCGCCACCGGTGGAAACATAACTCACTTTATCTTCATAACCAAACTTTTTAACGAAAGCCACACTGTCTCCACCACCTACGAGGGAAAATGCGCCCAGTTTAGTTGCTTCTGCAATACTGTCACCTAAAGATATAGTTCCAGCCGCGAAATTCGGCATTTCAAAAACTCCAATAGGGCCGTTCCATAAAATGGTGCGACATTTCATCACCACGTCATGAAACAACAGGCGTGATTTGCTGCCCGCATCTAAGCCCATCCATCCCGGTTCGATGTCGTAAATATCTACTTCCTTGGTTTCAGCATCATTGTTAAATTCATCCGCCATAATCACGTCAACTGGAAGATGCACGTCCACATTCAGCTGTTTAGCCTTCTCTAAAATTTCCAGCGCCAAGCCAAGTTTATCCTCCTCAACGATGGAATTTCCGACTTCACCACCCAGGGCCTTAATAAAAGTAAATGCCATACCACCACCGATAATCAGGTGATCTACAGCAGATAACATATTTTCTATAATGGTAATTTTGGACGAAACTTTGGAACCTCCTAAAATTGCTAAAACAGGTTTTTCGCCCGTTTTTAGAACTTTATCAATAGCTTCCAATTCTTTCGCCATCAGTAAACCGAAAAATTTAGTTGTAGGAAAAAATTGTGCGATAACAGCGGTTGAAGCATGCTCGCGGTGTGCGGTTCCGAAGGCATCATTTACAAAAGCATCGGCATATGAAGCTAATTTTTTAGCAAATTCTACATCACCGTTTTCTTCCTGCTCATAAAAACGTACATTTTCTAAAAGCAAGATTTCACCGTCTTGCAGATCGCCGGTCATTCTCTTTGCATCTTCGCTCAAACAGTCATCACAAAACTTTACAGTTCTACCCAAAACTTCTTCAATTTCGGGAATGAGATTTTTCATTGAGAATTCCTCACAAAACTTCCCTTTGGGCCGACCGAGATGTGAAAGCAAAATAACAGCACCTCCATCGTTCAATATTTTATCAATAGTGGGTTTTACGGCCTGTATTCTGGTGTTATCAGTAACTTTCAAATCCGCACTTTGCGGAACATTGAAATCAACGCGGACCAAAGCCTTTTTTCCTTTAAAGTTAAAATCGTTAACTGTTTTCATAAAACTCCCGGTTTTTAAGTTTAACAAATGTAAGATTTATTCCACCGTTTTAAAATTATTTTCGTTTTAAAATTCCACAAACCACTTTCATCCATTTTCTCAACATTAAATTCTTTATATAAATAAAGAAGATGAGTACTGTTGTTGTAGGTTTCGGTTTTGCGGAGAACTTTTGCTAAATAATTTAACCACAACAACTTTTTAATTGCTGGTATACTTACTAACCAGCTTAATATTTGATTACTAATGAATTAAAAGTATTACTAACAATTGTTAATAATTAAAAAATCTTGGTTGTACCGGTAAAATTTTTATTGAAAACTTCCGCTGAACACCACAGCAAAAATGTGAAATTAAAAAACAGATTGTTCGCAGATTTTTATCAGTATCAAATTTTCCGAATTAGGAAAGACTTCTTTTTCGAAAGTTATTAACATCCATTCGAAACTTAATCCACAAGTTGTTAGAAAAACTTTTAAAATTGAAATGGAGGTCACCACGCACAACTTAATTCCTTTCTTAAAAGAAATATTAATTTTTAACCTTAGATTTGTGTTCGTCTACACCATCTCAAAAAATTAAATAATGAAAAAAATAGCAATTGCCTGCGACCATGCGGGTTTTAAGTATAAAGAGATTATCAAGCAACATTTAGCCGGAACCTACGAGGTTGAAGATTTTGGTACTTTTTCTGAAGAATCTGTAGATTATCCGGATTTTGTACATCCTGCAGCAAACTCCATAGTTGATGGGAAAAATGAACTGGGAATCCTCATCTGCGGCAGCGGAAACGGCGTACAGATTACGGCAAACAAGCACCAGGACATCCGCTGTGCGCTATGCTGGATGCCGGAACTGGCGGATTTAGCGCGGAAACATAATAATGCGAATATGATTTCTATCCCTGCGAGATTTATTGCAAGCGAACTTGCCATTGAAATTGTTGACAAGTTCCTTACATCAGAATTTGAAGGAGGCAGACATCAAAACCGCGTAGCGAAAATTAGCGTTTGCTAATTTCTAAACCATAAAATAAAACCAAATGCCAAGAAAAAAGAAATATATTTCCGCGAAAAACGACCATAAATTACAGGAAATCGGTCGCCTGATTTTAAAATTTATGAATAACAATTCCGCCAGAATCTACAATTATAAGCAGATTTCGGATGGTATTGATTACAAAAATCCTCGCCAGCGTGAACTGGTTATACAGGCGCTGCATCAGCTGCTAAGTGTGCAACGCATCAAGGAGGTGGAAAAAGGAAAGTATATCATCAACTTAAAAATCGAGGATACTTTGACGGGTATCATTGATTTTAACCAAACCGGAAACGCCTATGTAAAAGTGGACGGTTTAGAGGACGATATTTTCGTGCACTCTAAAAACGTAAAAGACGCTTTACAGGGAGATACCGTACTTATTGTAACATACCATTTTAAAGGCCGCAAGATTGAAGGTTCTGTGCTTGAAGTCATCGAAAGAAGCCGAACTGAGTTTGTGGGGACTTTTCAGTTCATAAAACATAAGGATTTTGGTTTTGTAGTTGGCGATAAAAAGCGCATAAATACGGACATTTTCGTGCCGAAAGGAAAAATTGGCGGTGCCCAGGACGGTGATAAAGTGGTGGTAAAAATGATCGACTGGAAACAGGGTGAAAAAAATCCCGAAGGTGAAATCATTAAAGTTTTAGGAGCGCCTGGCGAACATGAAACCGAAATTCATTCCATTTTAGCAGAATACGGTCTGCCCTACTCTTTTCCCGAAGATGTTGAAGAAGAAGCCAATAAGCTCGACCGCAGCATCCGACCAGAGGAAGTTGCCAAGCGTCGGGATATGCGCGACATTTGCACTTTCACCATCGATCCAAAAGATGCAAAAGATTTTGATGACGCTTTATCCATACAAAAATTGGAAAACGGCAACTGGGAAATCGGTGTTCACATCGCCGATGTTTCGCATTACGTTGTGCCGGGAACCTTAATTGATGATGAAGCTTATGACCGTGCAACTTCGGTGTATCTCGTAGACCGCGTGGTTCCGATGTTACCGGAGGTCTTAAGTAATGATGTCTGCTCTTTGAGACCAAATGAAGATAAATACACTTTTTCCGCAGTGTTCGAAATCACCGATGAAGCTGAAGTGAAAAAAGAATGGTTTGGACGTACCGTAATACATTCCGATCGCAGATTTGCTTACGAAGAAGCACAGGAACGAATTGAGAAGAAAGACGGCGATTTAGCCGAAGAAATTTTAGTTTTAGACCGCTTGGCAAAAATTCTCCGTAAGGAACGGATTGACAACGGAGCAATCACCTTTGATAGAAGCGAAGTTCGCTTTAATTTGGACGAAAATAATGAGCCGATTGGCGTGTATTTTAAAGTAAGCAAAGATTCGAACCATCTTATCGAAGAATTTATGCTGCTTGCGAACCGAAAAGTTTCAGAATTTGTTTCCCTCAACCGACGCGGGGCGCCAACGGGAAATACCTTTATTTATAGAGTACACGATGATCCGGATCCGGCAAAACTGGAAGCACTTCGCGATTTCGTTGGAACTTTCGGTTATAAAATGAATTTGGCAAATACAAAAAAAGTCGCCGAATCGCTCAATACTTTATTGAAAGAAGTACAAGGAAAAGGTGAGGAAAATATGATTGAAACCTTAGCCATGCGTTCAATGAGCAAAGCAGTATACTCCACCGATCCTATTGGTCACTACGGTTTAGGTTTTGAATATTATTCGCATTTCACCTCCCCAATCCGCCGTTACCCCGATTTAATAGCGCACCGCCTGCTCCAGCATTATCTTGATGGTGGAAAATCTCCAAATAAAGAAGAATACGAAATCAAAGCTAAGCACTGCAGTTCGATGGAAAGACTGGCCGCTGATGCGGAAAGAGATTCGATTAAATTTATGCAGGTGAAGTTTATGGAGAAACATATCGGTGAAGAATTTACCGGTGTAATTTCAGGTGTTGCAGATTTCGGTTTCTGGGTTCAAATTCCTGAAAACGGTGCTGAAGGTTTAATAAAATTACGTGATTTAATGGATGATTCTTACACTTACGATGCGAAAAATCATTTGGTACAGGGCAGCAGAACCGGAAATAAGTACCAGCTTGGCGATACCGTTACAATTAAAGTAATGAAAGCAAATCTTATTCAGAAACAACTTGACTTTAAAATTGTAGAACCGCACAATTCTTAACAAAAAATACAGATCACCTTCGAAAATTTTTCGTTTCTGAATAATAATTAATGTTTGAACTCATTCTTTCAGCCGTTGGTTTAGGTATTATGCTCAGTTTGGTTTTCATCGGCCCAATTTTTTTCCTGCTGATTGAAACCAGTTTTTCGCGCGGCCCGAAACACGCAATGACACTCGATTTGGGTGTGGTTGCTGCGGACATCATCTGTATCGTAGCCTCCTATTTTGCCAGTGGCGATCTGGTGCAGATCATCGATAAACATCCCGGTTTTTACCGCATCACGGCGTTTATTGTGTTTATGTACGCGCTGTATATGATTGTTTCAAAAACCAGGATGCATCTCGCCGGCGAAGAAAAACTGATTTACCAAAACTATATTAAAACATTTTTTAACGGCTTTTTCTTTAATATTTTAAATATTGGCGTGGTGCTCTTTTGGCTGGTTACCGTAATTTCTGTACGCAATGCTTACCCTGACACGAAAGAATTTTTGCTGTATATGGTTCTTGTAGTGGCAACTTATCTTATTATAGACCTGTTTAAAATTTACTTGGCGAAAATTTTCCATGATAAACTCACCCAGGTTTTAGCCAACAAAATCCGAAAAGCAGTTGGTTTCATTTTAATAGCCTTCAGCATTATTATTTTTCTTCAAAGCTTTAAAAAATTCAATTCCTTCGACCGTAAACTAGAAGAAGCCGAGCGTACTGAAAAAAAGATTTTAAAGCCATGAAAAAAGTTATTTTCCCAAAAAACATCGAAAAAGGGGCTAAAATTGCCTTAATCTCTCCGGCTGGAATGGTCACCGGAGATCAGCTCCAAAAAGGCATGGATTTAATCCGAACCAAAGGTTTTGAACCGGTGGTTGGAAAATATATTTTTACAAAATACAATCACGGTTACAACTATGCCGGCACAGAAAAAGAACGGGTTTCTGATTTAAACCGGGCGCTGAATGACGATGAAATTTCGGCGATTTGGGCTTCGCGCGGCGGTTACGGAAGCCAGCATTTGCTGCAGCATTTAAAGCTTTCGAAATTTAAAAAAAATCCGAAATGGTATATCGGCTATTCGGACAATACTGCGATCCAGAGCTATCTATTAAAAAATGATTTTGCTTCAATCCACGGGCAAACCATTAAAACATCAAGTTTTGGAGTGTCGGAAGACAGCTATGATTTAATTTTTGACATCATGCAAGGTGAAAAGCCCTTTTACAATGTTGAAAAGCATTTGTTGAACAAAAACGGAAGCGCGGAAGGCCAGCTCGTTGGTGGAAATCTGGCGCTGATCTATGCTTTGTTGGGCACACCCTACTCTTTTAAATTCAAAAATAAAATCCTGTTTATCGAAGATATTGGCGAGAAATTTTACGCGCTGGACCGGATGCTGATGAGCCTGGAACTCGCAGGCGTTTTTCGCAAAATCAAAGGATTAATTGTTGGCGGAATGATCAATATGGGCGAAGAAAAAGAGAACAAAAACTACGAAGAAAGCTTTGACGAATTTGCCTGTCAAATCATCTGTGAGCGGCTGAAAAAATATGATTTTCCGGTTATTTTCGGTTTTCCAAACGGACATATTTTCAACAATAAGCCGCTGATAATTGGCGCTCCGGTAAAAATGGAAGTATCAGATAACGTAACGGTTCAATTTTAAAAATGGCAGAACATAACGATTTTGGCACTCTTGCAGAAGAATTAGCAACAAATTTTTTGGTGGAAAATGGCTATAAAATCCTGCAAAAAAATTTTCGCTACCAACGTGCTGAAATTGATATTATTGCTGAATTTCAGAACCAGATTATAGTGGTGGAAGTAAAAGCACGCGGCACCGACATTTTTATGGCGCCCGAAGAAGCGGTTACAAAAACCAAAATTAAATTGCTGGTTTTGGCAGCAGACCAATATTTGAAACATCACAATATCAACCAGGAAGTGCGTTTTGATATTATTACTGTGCTGCCAGATAACAGCGGCAAATTAGAAATCAAGCATCTGCAAGACGCTTTTCAAAGTTTTGATGCGAATTAAAATTAAACAAAATGAAAACAGCCTTAATCACCGGTGCCACTTCCGGTATTGGAAACGCCACCGCGACACTTTTAGCACAACAGGGCTTTCGCCTGATTATTTGCGGGCGCCGAACTGAAGTTTTAGATGAGGTAAAAGCGGAACTTTCACGCTTCACCGAAGTTTTTAGTTTAAACTTCGATCAACGGTTTTTACCTGAAGTTGAAACAGCTTTCGAAATGCTTCCGGAAGACTGGAAAAATATTGACGTTTTGGTGAACAACGCCGGAAACGCACATGGTTTGGATTCTTTGGCTGACGGGGATACTGCAGATTGGGATGCCATGATTGACGGTAACGTAAAAGGACTTTTGTACGTTTCTAAAATGATAATTCCTAGCATGATCAAACGAAATTCCGGCCATATTGTGAACATTTCTTCCGTTGCTGCGCGGCAAACCTATGCAAATGGTGTAGTTTACTGCGCCTCCAAACGCGCTGTTGATGTAATTTCTGAAGGTATGCGGCTTGAACTGACGGAACATGGAATTAAGGTTACAAACATCCAACCTGGTGCTGTAGAAACCGATTTTTCGAACGTTCGGTTCAAAGGTGATGAAGAGCGTGCTAAAACCGTATACGCCGGCTACGAAGCTTTAAAAGCAGCTGATATTGCTGATGCCATCTCCTATTGCATTAATGCGCCAAAGCACGTCAGCATTTCAGATCTTACCATTTATCCGGCAGCACAAAGCGAGCCCCGAACCATACACAGAAAAATATCCTCTTAAAACGGCAAATTTTTCAATTTTACATCATGAAAATTCTTCATCTCGAAACCTCTTCCCGAAACTGTTCCGTTGCGATTTCCGACGGCGATGAACTGCTGTGTCTGTGCGAGGAAGTTTCCGACAATTATAAGCAATCGGAAAGTTTGCACCAGTTTGTGCAGTGGACCTTGGAAGGTGCCAAAATTACTTTGAAAGACCTGGATGCAGTTTCCTTAGGAAAAGGTCCGGGCTCTTACACCGGTTTGCGCATTGGCTCCTCCTCTGCTAAAGGCTTTTGCTATGCTTTAGGCATTCCGCTTATCGCGGTAAATTCCCTGGAAACCATGGTTGAACCGTTTTTAGATCAAGGTTACGATTTCATAATTCCGTTAATCGATGCGCGCAGGATGGAAGTTTATTCGGCGCTATTTGAGGGTTATTCCGGAAAATTGCTGGCGGACACCGAAGCTAAAATTTTAGACGAGAATTCTTTTGCTGAATTTCAAGGTAAAAAAGTGCTTTTCGTAGGCGATGGCGCTGCAAAAGCTTCTGAAATTTTACAAAAGATCGAAGCTGATTTTAACGCTAAGATTTTTCCCAGCGCAAAATATTTGGTCAAAGAAGCAGCAAGAAAATTCGAAAATAAGGAGTTCGAAGATGTCGCCTACTTCGAACCTTTTTATCTGAAGGAATTCCAGGGAGTGAAAATGAAAAAAAGCGAAAAATAATCTTCGCTTTTATTTAGTTTTGGTTTTTTCTGCGCCCTTATTTGGCGGTACATCTTGCGGAGTTCCCATTCCGCTTGGCCGTCGGGGCGCTTGCTGTGGCAGATCATCCGATTCCACTTTCAGAGAATCCGGAATTTTTTGCCGGTTTTGCCCGGAATCTTCCGGTATTGCAGGCACTACATTACCGGCATTATCGGTAGTTTCAAATTGCAGGTCGCTGTGCAGATATTTCAGCATTTCGGCGGCTTTTTCTCCTTCGGTGGTGTTGGCATAATTCAGCGCAATCTGTTCCAGCTGCAAAATCATAATTTCTTTCCCCGCTGTTTTTCCGGTATTAAAGGCATTTAGCAACGCAAATTTCGGAACTAAAGCATCTTTTGGATATTTTGCTAAAGCATTTTGAATCAACGTTTTGCTTTCTTCAAATTTTTCCTCTTTATACAGCGAAAAAGCATCAGCGTACATTTTTTCTACCTCATCAGAAGACTGCGAGAACACTTTATTTTTCGGATTTCGCACAAATTCTGCATAAGAAGTATATGGAAATTCAGTAAGAATGAGCTGTTTTGCCCGTTCCGCTGACTTAGGATTTTTCTCGTAATTCATCGAAAATATTTGATAAAGCGCCTGTAGTTTCGTCTCTTCTTCCGGCTGCTGATCAACTAAGTTATACAGCGTTTTGGTAGCGAGTTCGGTATCTCCAAAATAGCTTTCGTACATTCTTCCCAAACCAAGTGTAGCCGTGTCGCGCGCTTTCTTTAGTGCGTTTATTTCCGCAAGACTGGTTGGAAGCTGATCGATGTAAAAATCCGGTTCAAAACGACGCGGATTGGGCGCGGTAGAAAGTCCCAGCGCTTCATTGCGGAGGTCTTCAATAGAATTGCTTCGTACGGAAGTGCGCCAATTATCGTTCAGAGAACGGTTTCCCCAGATTTGTTTAAAAGTGGATTCACCTTTTGCCACCGTTCCGGTATTTGCAAAATAAAAGCTGCCTTTGGAATTATCGAAATTTTGAAAACCGTTCGCAGTACTTGCAAAAGCGGAGATTGCGTTATAATCGCCGGTGTCAAAACCTTTGCTTCTGTCCTCTTTTCGCTGTGCGATTTCCTGCTGCTGTTCTTTTGTTTTCAGCGCATCGATATAAGTGGTAAAATAGGCAATTCTGTCTGCTTGCGGCATTTTGGTTAACGCCAAAATGCTGTCGTTTTTCTTCACCAGATAATAGTTCGCTGAAACATTTTTAATGTTGGACGACTGTTCCTGCAAAAGCACTTTTGCCGGTTCGTAAGTCATCACGGCTAAGGCCGAATCGTAAAAAGCGCCCGCGGCGAGATAATCGCTATTTTCGAAAAAATCTTTCCCGATTTCGTAATACGTGAGTCCGCGGACTTGTGGATCTGAAATTTTTTCGGTTAAAGCCTGGCTAAAAAACTGTTTTGCTTCTTCTTTTTTTCCGGCTTTATTCGCCATCAGTCCAAGCGCGTAGTAAAATTCATTCTTTCTCGACGCGTAGGTGCCTTTTTTACTGATGTTTTCCAGATATTCTTTCGCACCTGCAAAATCATCATCGGTTCCGTTAAATGTTTTCGCGATTTCGATTTGTGATTTCACTTCAAATTCAAAATCATTGGCGTTTTTGTAGGCGGCTACAAAGCTTTCGCGCGCCTCTTCGTCCCGACCTAAATCTGCCAGAATTTGCCCGCGCAGAAAGGAAATGCGGCTTCGTAATTTTCTGTTTTTGTTGATGACAAAAGCATTTTCGAGCTCGTTAACGGCATCTTGTTTTTTACCTGCATTCAGCAACATCTCTGAATAATAAATACTGGCGAGCCTTTGATAATCTTTGTTGATGTCGCTGCGCTTTAAATCGGCAAAAATATCTTCAGCACGGGCGTAATCTCCTATTTTGGAATAGGCGAGCCCTTGGTAAATACGAGCTAGAGGAAGTCTTTTGTCCTCCCCCATGTTGGTGAAAATATTGTTCAGTGCATCTAAAGCCTCCAGAGGTTTTTCACGGTAAATTCTTGTCTGGGCCAGCAAAATATGAGCATCAAAGATCTTTTTATTTTTTTCTTCACCGTTCTTCAACACTGAATATTTTGCGATTGCTTTCAGCGCTTTAGCTTCAGCAATTTCCAGAATGGTAGCGCCGCCGCCGCTTCCACGACTATTCGCATCACCTTGAAAATTTCCAGGCGTACCCGGCGTGCCACGCATATTTGAACCGGTATAACCCGGCATTAAATCATCGTCCGTGAAAGCGCTATTGAGCTCGCTTCCTTCAGCTTGATTTTCGTAGGTAAGAATCTGGATATATGGCGCATAAAAATTATCGCGGTGATTTTTATCACGGTTGCGCAGCTCAGTTTCCAGTGCATCTTTGCTGTTAAATAAGGTGTTGTAATAGGTGAAAAATCCTTTCAGAAAGGTAGAATCGTTGGTTTTCTTCCGCGATGTGCAGGAGTTTACAAGGAGGATTGTTAAAAGGAAAAGTATAAATTTTTTCATCATTTATAATAACTTTCAAATCAGGTTTTTATTGTAAAAAGCTGATTATAAAATTAGCGAAAATCCGGTCGTTTATGCCGGTATTTTTTTATTTAAAATCTTTCAGTAGTTGATAAACCAAGTGAGTGGGCAAACCCATAATCGTAAAAAAACTGCCCGAAATGCCGGATATTTTTGCCATGCCCAGCCATTCCTGAATGCCGTAGCTGCCCGCTTTATCAAAAGGTTCATAATTTCTAATATAAAAATCGATTTCTTCTGAACTTATCTTTTCAAATTCCACCTGTGCTACATCAGTTTGGGTGATGGTTTTTTCGACCGTTCGAACAGTAATGCCGGTAAAAACCTGGTGAACTTTTCCCGACAGTTTTTCAAGCATTTGCCTCGCCTGCGCTTCATTTTCCGGTTTTCCTAAAACGGTTTCGTTTAAAACCACAATGGTATCTGCTGTGAGCAAAATTTCATCTTCTTTTAAATTTTCATAAGCGGACGATTTCAATTCCGAAAGATAACCGGCAATTTCGGGAACAGGCAAATTTTGCGGATAACTTTCTTCACAATCAATCTTCACAACTGAAAAATCAAAACCTAAATCCTTTAATAATTCTTTACGCCGCGGTGAGTTGGAACCGAGTAAAATTTTCATATTATAACTCCTTTTTAAGCGCTTTTGGTATCATCAATGTGCCACGTTCCCTGCACTTTCATCACCTGTTCAATAACGTCACGAACTGCACCTTTTCCACCTTCCACGGGTGAAATATAATCGGAAATCAACTTGATATCAGGCACGGAATTTTTCGGGCAGGCGGAAATCCCGGAAATCTGCATCATTTTTAAATCAGGAATATCGTCGCCCATGGTAAGAATTTCCTCGTTTTTAAGCCCATATTTTCGCTTAAAATCTTCAAATTTTTCCATTTTATTCGCAATTTTAGCATGATAATCAGTGATTCCCAAATAGTGAATTCTGTTTCGGACCGAAGGATCGTCGCCGCCGGTAATCACGCAAATCGGATAATTGTGTTTTCGCGCCTGCACCACCGCGTAACCATCTAAGACATTCATTACGCGGCACATGCTTTTGTCCGGCATTAAAATGACGCTTCCGTCGGTGAAAACGCCGTCAACATCAAAAACAAAGGCTTTAATATTTTTTAATCGCGATTTATAGCTCATACATTTTTTTAATAGATTCGTTCAGCGTTTGGTAGATTTTCCGGTGTTCTTCCGAAGGTAAAAGCGCTTCGTGAAGCTTTAAAACGCGGTGGTCATTTCGCACCGCCGGACCGGTTTGGGCAAATTTCGGTTCAATATGCGCAATTTTCTCCGTGGTTTCTTTAATTAAAGGTAAAAAATAGTCAAACGGGATTTCTTCCCGATCGGAAATTTCCTTCGCCCGGGCGAATAGATGATTGACGAAATTGCAAGAAAATACCGCAGTTAAATGGATATATTTTCGCTTTTCGTAGGTGGAAAGCATTACTCTTTTGCTGATTTTTTCCGCCAAGTTGAAAAGCAAATCTTCATCTTCTTTTTTTTCGGCTTCAATGAAGAACGGTATTTCGGAATAATTTAGCATTTTAGCCCGGGAAAAAGTCTGTAGCGGATAAAAACTTGCTTTGCGGTAATTTCCGGCAAGAACTTCTTTTTCCAGGGAACCCGAAGTGTGCGCTACCAAAGAGTTTTCATTTTTTATTAACTTTGAAATTTCCGAAATGGAATCATCGCTCACGCAAACTAAATAAAGGTCTGCCTCAGCAAGTGAAGTTGTGGAAAACGGGATATCATGTTCTGCAGAGATCTGCTTTAAATCTTTTTCATTCCGGCCAAAAATTTGGGTGATCGGAATGTGATTTTGACCAAATGCTTTGCATAAATGATATGCCACATTGCCCGAACCGATTATGACTATCTTCATTGAAAAGTATTGTAAACAAAGATAGTATTTTGGTTTGGACTAAAAATTGAAGACCTTTTTAACTTTTAAATATTTTACTCATCCAAACACCGACTGCATCTCAATGAAGATTAAGGAAGCCGAAATTATCGAGTTGATGTCTAGCGATAAAACCCGTGACAAAGGTGTCCGCATGATGATGGATGCATATCAGAGCAGGTTATACTGGCATATCCGGCGTTTTATCGTAGATCACGATATTTCCCAGGATGTTTTGCAGGATACTTTTATTAAAGCTTATCAGAATTTTCATCAGTTTAAACAGGAAAGTCAGCTTTACACGTGGCTTTACCGAATTGCCACAAACGAATCGCTGCAACAGTTAAACAAGATGAAAAGAATGCAGAAAAATGATGAGGAATCCACCAATTATCTTCAGAATTTAGTTGCAGACAACGTGCAACCGGACGCTGATGAAGTTCAGGTTTTACTGCAAAAAGCCATTCAATCCCTGCCCGACAAGCAAAAGCTGGTTTTTAATATGAGATATTACGAAGATTTGCCCTACGAAGATATGTCGCAGATTTTAGACATGTCGGTAGGGACTTTAAAGACGAATTATCACTATGCTAAGCAAAAAGTTGAAGAGTATATAAAACAAAATTTTACGGAATAAGATACACAAGAGATGAAAGATTTTAATTTAGATAAATTAGACCGCCAAAATATTTTCACGCATAAAGAGGACTTTTTTGCTGAAATGCAAAATAAGGTTCTGGCAGAAATCCCACAGGAAAAGGCCGGGAAAGTGTTTAAACTGAATTGGGCTTATACCGCCGCCGCTGCTGTTACGCTTCTGTTTGGTTTCACCTTTTTCCTGACCTCCGCACCGGCAGAAACACCGTCTGTCGCACAGAACGAGGTGGAAATTAAAAATACTGTGAGCGCCGCAGAACAGGCAACGGCACCGTCCGAAGAGGCCATTGCACTGAAAATTTTAGAAGAGGATTTAACTTCCCTGGAAAACAGTAATCCAAAAAACACCGCAGCACCAAAAACAAATTTTACAGGCGAAACTGCTAAATTTGCAAAGCAAAATGAAAAAGAACAGGTAAAAACAGCAGAAGTTCAGGTGGATCAAATTCTATCGAATTTTACCCGCGCCGAAATAGCAGATTTATCACAAAATGCAGAACAGGATATTTACCTCGACTTGTATAATTAAGCAAACAATGAAAAAGATTTTAACCCTTCTGAGCATCGCACTTCTAACTTCCACCGGGTTTGCGCAACAGCTGAACTACGACTGGAAAAACATGAAGCCGGAACAAAGAAAAGAGATTATCCAAAAAATGAAGCCGGAAGACCGAATGAACCTTTTAAAGGAATTCCGCGAAAAAATGATGATTTCCGAACTGGAAGTGCCAGATAACCAACAGGAGGAATTTAAAACTTTATATGCTGAATATCAGGCGAAACAAAACGCGATAAAAGACAAGTTCACAGCCGACGAAAATTATGATAACATGAGCGATGCCGAAGCAATAAAACAACTTGAACAAAGTTTTGAAATTGGGCAGCAGCTTTTAGACAACAGAAAAAATTATGCGCAGAAATTCATCAAAATAATTTCACCACAACAGGTACTGAAAATGTACCAGACAGAAGGTAAAATGCGTACCAAGATATTAGACAAAAAACAAGACGGGCCTCGAAATCCAGGTCCGCAGCGCAGGCGACCATAATAGTTTATTTTTTTAATGTTTGAGCGACCTCTGCAATTTTATTGTAGAGGTCGTTCTTTTGAAAAAAACACCATTTAAACGGCAAATAAATTTAATAACAATTAGATTCTGGGGTCGTGGAAACCTAAATTACTTGCTATCAGAAATTAGAAAAATTTGCTGTTTTGAAGGCAAATTTTTGAATTATGCATTTTTTTCTGGGTGACAACTCCATTTTATTTCCCCCAAAAAATCCATCAAAAAACACTAAATTTGCGCACTATCTTCTATTTTAAATGAAAAACATACGAAACTTTTGCATCATTGCACATATTGACCACGGAAAGTCCACGCTTGCAGACCGCCTTTTGGAGTACACCAATACGGTGACTCAAAGAGAACTGCAGTCTCAAACGCTGGATGATATGGATCTGGAAAAAGAACGCGGAATTACCATAAAATCCCACGCTATCCAGATGGATTATGAACTGAATGGTGAAAAATATATCCTCAACCTTATCGATACACCGGGACACGTAGATTTTTCCTACGAAGTTTCCCGCTCCATCGCGGCTTGCGAAGGTGCGCTTCTTATCGTAGATGCTGCGCAAAGTATTCAGGCACAGACGATAAGCAACTTATATTTAGCTTTGGAAAATGACCTTACGATTATTCCAATCCTCAATAAAATCGATTTACCTTCCGCGAATCCGGAAGAAGTAACCGATGAAATCATGAACCTGATCGGATGTGAGTACGAAGACGTTTTGCGCGTTTCAGGAAAAACGGGTGAAGGTGTGCACGAATTGTTAGAACAAATCGTGAACAGAATTCCGGCGCCAGTTGGTGATCCCGACGCTCCTTTGCAGGCTTTGGTTTTTGATTCCGTTTACAATCCTTTCCGTGGAATTGAAGCGTATTTTAAAGTCGTTAACGGCAGCATTAAAAAAGGTCAGCGCATCAAATTTATGGCGACCGGCAAAATGTACGAGGCCGATGAGGTGGGAACTTTAAAGCTGAAACAGGTTCCGAAAAAAGAAATTACCACCGGCGATGTAGGCTATATTATTTCCGGAATCAAAGATGCACGCGAAGTAAAAGTGGGCGACACCATCACCACATTTGAAAACGGTGCTGCAGCTGCCATCGAAGGTTTTGAGGAAGTAAAACCTATGGTTTTTGCCGGAATATACCCGATTGAAGCGGAAGATTTTGAAGAATTGCGATTTTCACTCGAAAAGTTAAGACTCAACGATGCTTCTTTGGTCTTCGAACCGGAAAGTTCCGCCGCACTTGGTTTCGGTTTCCGTTGCGGCTTCCTCGGCATGCTTCACATGGAAATTGTTCAGGAAAGACTTGACCGCGAATTCAATATGGACGTTATCACCACGGTTCCCAACGTTTCTTACCACGGCTACACCAAACGCGATCCGGAAAAAATGATTCTTATCAACAATCCGTCGGAGATGACGGACCCAATGATGATGGATCGCGTAGAGGAGCCTTTCATCAAAGCTTCCATCATCACAAAATCTGATTTTGTTGGACCTGTAATGACACTTTGTATCGAAAAAAGAGGTGAAATCGTCACCCAGAATTATCTCACAGCTGACCGCGTAGAAATGGTTTTCAACATGCCGCTTGCAGAAGTTGTTTTCGATTTTTACGATCGTTTAAAATCTATTTCCAAAGGTTATGCGAGTTTCGATTATCACCCAATTGGCTTCCGCGCTTCGAAACTGGTGAAAATGGATATTCTCATCAACGGCGACATGGTAGATGCGCTTTCCTCGCTCATCCACGACAGCAATGCTTATTATATCGGAAAAAGAATGTGCGAAAAACTGCGCGAACTGATTCCACGACAGCAGTTTGATATTGCTGTTCAGGCAGCGCTCGGCGCGAAAGTCATCGCCCGCGAAACCATCAAAGCTTTACGAAAAGATGTGACGGCGAAATGTTACGGTGGTGATATTTCCCGTAAGCGTAAATTGTTGGAGAAGCAAAAAGAAGGAAAGAAAAAAATGAAGCAAATCGGTCGGGTAGAAGTGCCGCAGTCCGCTTTTATGGCGGTTTTGAAGCTGAACGATTAGCAGATGTTTGAAACTTTATAAAAGAGATAAGCCTTTGAATTTTCAAAGGCTTACTTGATTTTAGCTGTTACTGAAAACTTGCAGAAGAAGTTGACGGAGCCGAAGATGGAGTAGCATTTTCAGCAGCAGCCACCTTTATTTTATCTTTAGAAATTTTCTGGGATGCCATTGTATCCTTGTTGAAATCTACAAAGAATGAATTATCCGTATAATTCATCATCGATCCCGTGGCAGCATCAATACCAATTCCAATAATACCTCCAACAAGAACATTGAGAATTGTTGTTGCATTGAACTCTCTCGGCAAATTTACCGACTTAGACGGGAAATTTGGATGTCTGTATTCTACATCCACACTGGAAAGAGATTTATTAAACTGTGTTACACACGGTGTAGTACATTTCTCCAGACCTTTGTAAAAGACTTTTGCTCCGGCAGGTTCAGAGGTAAATGAAATTTTTTCCGATGTTCCGGAAAATATTGTAGCGCATGATGTTAAACTCATCGATGCTACTACAAAAAATAAAATTTTCTTCATAAAATAATAATTAGAGTTAATGGTTTAAATATAATAACTTTTAACATTAATTATGAAATAAAATTCAATATTTTCATAACATATCTGTTTTATATACAATCTTATATGCTTATAAAATTGCTTGCGCTTTTACCAAACCTCGTCAATCGCTCGTATTTCCTCAAAAAAATATATTTAGAATTGCGAAAATGAACTTCAAGAAGTGATTTAAAACATTATTAAGCTAAAACTTTTTTTGCACTAACTGGCTGAAATATCTTGTTTTGGAACACCAAATTTTAAGTTTTGGAATAATTAAAATCACCTTTTTAATTATCAAGAAGCTTAAAAAAGCTTATCGCTTCATTTTTTTTCGGTGTTATAAAGGCATTTTTTTATTTAATTTCGCTGAAACTATTTTAAAATGAAATTCAAATTGCTCTTTCTGCTGTTATTTTCTAACTACCTTTTAGCACAAAATAACTTCCCCACACCCTACGAAAAAGGCAACGGAAACCAAACCACCACTTACGCAGAAATGGTAAAATATTACGCTGATTTAGCCAAAAATTTCAAAACCATCAGCGTTCAGAATTTCGGAACCGATGATAACGGCGAACCTTTAAAAGTGGTGATTTTCGAGAATGCTAATTATAAAAATGCGCCTGTAATCCTTATCAACAACGGAATTCATCCCGGCGAACCCGACGGGATTGATGCCACCATGATGCTGATGCGCGACTTGGCCACCGGAACAATTTCCGCTAAAAATCTAAAAATTGTTGCAATTGAAGCTTATAATATTTCCGGCATGTTGCGCCGCGGAAGTTTTTCACGCGCGAATCAAAACGGGCCGGAAGAATATGGTTTTCGTGGAAACGCGCGCAACTACGATTTGAACCGCGATTTCGTTAAAAACGACACCAAAAATTCCGAGGCATTTCAGCAAATTTTTCAGTTTTTTAAACCGATTTATTTCATTGATAATCACGTCAGTAACGGTGCAGATTATCAATATTTATTCACCTACATTTCTACAAATAAAGAAAGATTGGGCGATCAACTCGGCCAGTATTTCAACGAAAAAATGCAACCTGAAATTCTGAAAAATATCGAGAAGAAAGGGATTTTAACAACGCCATACGTCAATATCCACGGTGATTCTCCGGACGAAGGTTTTCCGGCTTTTATGGATTCACCGCGCTATGCTACCGGTTACACCACGCTTTTCAATACTTTGGGAACCGTTGCGGAAACACATATGCTGAAACCGTATAACGAAAGAGTTCGTGCAACTTACGAATACATGCTGAGCTCCATTAATTATACGCAGAAGAACGCGAAAGAAATTCAGCAAAAAATGGCCGAAAATGCGGCGAATTTTTTACCCGGAAAAAAGTATCCAATTCAGTGGAAAATCGACAGCACAAAATTTAAGTTCATTGATTTTAAAGGTTTTGAAGCCGGAAAAAAAGCCAGCGAAGTTTCCGGAAAACCAAGACTCTTTTACGACCGTACAAAACCATTCACCCGAAAAGTGAAATTTTACAATAAATATCAAGCGACGAAAGAAATTCAAATCCCGAATTATTACGTCATCCCAAAATCAGAAAATAAAGTCATTGAATATCTGAAACGCAACACTATTCAAATGAAAGAACTTGCCCAGGATTCAACCATGAGTGTGGAGCTTTATCGTATCGCAGATTATAAAACCGTAAAAAATCCTTACGAAGGCCATTATTTACATTTCGATACGCAGACAAAATCAGAATTTAAAAACCAAAATTTCCGGAAAGGTGATGTTCTGGTTTCCACCAAACAGCCCGGGGTAAAATACCTGCTGGAAACTTTGGAACCAGCTGCGACAGATTCTTTCTTCAACTGGAATTTTTTCGACGGCATTTTGGGGCAAAAAGAATATTTTTCCGATTATGTTTTCGAAGATACCGCTGCAGAACTGCTGAAAAAAGATTCGGCGCTGCGAACCGCTTTTGAACTGGAAAAAATTGCAAATCCTGAACTTGCTAAAGATGGCAACAAGCAGCTGGAATGGATTTATAAACATTCGCCGTATTACGAAAATTCGGTGGGTTTATACCCAATTTTCCGGATTTTGTAAAAACTTCAAAAAAAACCCTTTCAGAAAAATGAAAGGGTTTTCAATTTATTTCGGTAAACCTTTTTTTAAAGCATAATTGGCGCGCTCAATCGCTTTTTTCTCTTTCCAGTCCATATATCTTTTTTTGAATCTGCCTTTCATGAAATTGTCGAAATTCCGCTGCACCGTAAGGTTCCAAAGAGAACGCGCTTTCACGCCCCAGGATTTGTCCCAGGCGCGCTGCGAGATGGAAAAACTTCCGTCCAGATATTTCATGTAGTGCCACCAGCCAGTCGGCATAAATAAGGTATCGCCGTGTTCAAGAAAACATTCAATTCCCTGCACGCCTTCCAAAGCCGGAAATTCTTCAAAATCCGGATTTGTAATGTCATAATCTTCAAGTGCGTAAGTTGCATAAGGAATTTTGTACAGGCGGCTTTTCCATTTATTGGCGAAAAGCAAAATATGTTTTCTGCCATTAAAATGCGTGTGAAAAATATGCGCTAAATCTATGTCATAATGCAGAAAGGTTTCCGAACCTTCACCACCGAAAAACATATTGGGATATTTATCCAGAAAACCGCCCATTAAATCTTTAGGAGCAATATAATCTTCCAGAAGCTGTGGCGCAGATTTTATGGGATCGAACAGAAAAATGCGCAGATCGGTAGGTTTTTCTTTAATTAAATCGATGTAATCAGCGAACTTCATTTTCGTAGTTGCTGCATTGATGGGAGCCGCGGGATCCGCTTTCGAAGAATCATACAATGGAACTTCCACGTCGCCGACGATTTCCTTCATATAATCCATGGTCCATTTTTGATAAGCGGGCCAGTTTCGTGCTAAATCTTTAATGACAACAGGTTTTCTCGGAAGCAGGTATTTCTCGCGGAAGTCTTCTGCAGAAATCGTTTCCACGACATCGATAGGCTGTAAGTGTAGTCCCATAAAAAACAGATAAATATGGAGCAAAAGTAGTGAAAAAGTCAGCATATTAATTCAAACTGATTTTCAATAATGCAAATTCAAAAAATCTTGCTTCAAAGCGGCGTAAAAATTAGTTTTTGTAACATTTATGAGGAATTAATTACTAATTGCTAAAATCCTTAATGAGAAAAATTTCGACCTTTTTTGCCGTTTTTTTTGCTGTTTTAGCTTGGGCACAATCTACCATTTCCGGTAAAGTTATTGATAATGAAGGCCAGCCGGTTTCCAGCGCCAGTGTGACGGTGGAAGAACCCGGAAAAGATGCCATTATCGCTTTTTCAATCACCAATGCGAAGGGCGAGTACAAAGTTGTTTTTACCTCAGCGGAGCAGAATGTGGATTTAAAAATTAAAGCTTTTAACCAAAAGCCTCTTCAAAAAACTGTTAAAAACGAAAATCAAAGCCAAAACTTTACGCTGCAGCCCGATGCAACGGAAATTAAAGAAGTAAAACTAAAGGCGAAGATGATCACCAAACGCGGCGACACCATTTCGTACGACATCAAAGCTTTTGAAAGCAAATCTGATCGAACACTCGCCGATGTTTTAAAAAAAGTTCCCGGGATTGAAGTCAATAAAGACGGAACAGTGCTTTACCAGGGCGAACCAATTAATAAATTTTACGTCAACGGGAAAGATTTGATGGAAGGCGGCTACGGAACGATTAATAATTCGTTGCCAACGGGCGCAGTGCAGAAAATCGAGGTGATGGAAAATCATCAACCCGTGAAAATTCTTCAGGATAAAGTTCCCTCCGAAAATGCGGCGCTGAACATTAAACTAAAAAAGTCGGTGACGATGACAGGCCGCGGTGAAGTAGGCGTCGGCCTGGAACCTTTTTTATGGAATCTCAAATTAACACCGATGTTCTTCGGCCAGAAAAACCAGTGGGTGGTCAATTATAAAACCAACAATAACGGCGAAAGTGTAGAACGGGAAGGAAACTTGCTCTCATTTGGCAGCCGCTGGGAAGGTAGGAGAGGTCAGGCTTCACCAAATTACTGGTTAAGCGTCGATAAAGCTTCGGTTCCTAACATTCCGGAAAAGCGTTATCTGATGAATAACGTGCACTTTTTTTCAGCCAACCTGCTGACAAATCCCTTTAAAAATAAAGAATGGGAACTAAAGGCGAACACCAGTTATACCAATAACGCCATCAGCCGCGAATCTTTCCGTGAAACGACTTATGAACAGGATACGGACTTTTTCAAAGCCGGGAAAATCACCACTACAGAATCCAATAATTTTTACAGCAACGCGGCAAAAGGTGAATTAATTTTTACCAAAAACGCCAAAAAAGGCTTCTTTAAAAATACCACGACCTGGAACGGTTTCTGGAACGATGACCGCGGAAACAGCCAAACAATGTACAACATGGCGGTTCCGGACCCGAATTTAAAAGATATTTCTATCGCTGAAGCGATGAACGCCCCAACAGGAATCATCAAAAACTCTTTGAGCACCATTATTCCGTGGAAGGAGAAACTGGTAAACTTTATGAGCTACCTTTCTTATCAAAGCGACCGACAAAAATTGGCGGCTGTTTATGATAATTTTTACGATTTGGATGGTGTTTTCGGCACGCACTTTAACCGACTGGACCAAAATATTGCTTTAAAAACAATAGAAGCCAACCATTCCGCTTCCGTTGGGTTTTCCTACAAAAAGTGGACGATTACTCCGGAAGTTGGATTAAATCTTTCCTTTAATGAAATGAATTCCCAGCTGTATGGCGATGGCCAACTTTTGGACCGACCATTTCAAAATGATTTGAGATGGAACGAAATCAATCCGTATACTTCTGTTGGCTTTAATTATAAAGGGCAAGCACTGAACTTAAGCATCAATCTTCCCCTGAATATGTACGGCATGGATTACAAAGATGTTTTGCGAAATGAAGATTCCGAAATCAGTCGAACAGTTTTTGAACCCACTATTTATGGAAGTTATGATTTCGCTTCTTTCTGGAAATTATCCGGCTACGGCGGCATTAATTATAATTACGGAAATTTCGGTTCCGTGTACGAAGGTCAAATTTTAACCAGTCCAAAATCTTTGAATTTCCGCGACAGCAATCTTTTGCCGGAAAACAGAAATATCAATTCTACCGCGCGTTTGGAATATAGAAATCCTTTGAACAATCTTTTCTTCAACGTGCGTTATGGGTATAACGTGACGAACCGCAATATCATCACCAAAACGCGTCCTTTTGCTTCAGGTGCGTCATCCGTAGCGTTGGAATATTTCGATAATAATTCTTATTCCCAAACGGAAAGCGCGGAAATCGGTAAGTATTTCCCGAAATTTAAAACCAATGCGTCCGCAAGTTTCAGCAACCGCGACAGCAATTCTTACAGTATTTTGGTGGATAATAACAATGTGGATAATCTTATTGAAAGTAAAAATAACACGCAAAGCGTGGCGTTTAAATTCAACAACACCTATTTTTCATGGATGAGTCTGGATTATAATATCTCGCTGAACTGGAATAAAAACAGCGATGATTACCGGAATAATGTGAATAAATCTTCAGGTTGGAATCACAATTTGAACCTTTATTTATATCCGCTGGAAAATCACACCATTGGTTTTGTTTGGGATGATATTTCGACAACGCAAGGCGCCACTACGCTTCGAAACCCTTTCTATGATTTGTCTTACCAATATACGTGGGCGAAAAAGAAAATAGATTTTGAAATAAAATGGCTGAATATCGCCAATAAAAAAGTGTACGAAACCATTGGTTACAATACCACCTATTTTTCTACAACACGAAACAGCATCGAAATCCGACCAAGCCAAGTGATGTTTACCGTGAAATTTAATTTTAAGTAAAACGAAAAAATCCCGCTTTTAGGCGGGAATTTTTTTTTAAAAGGTTTCGTGGTCCGCGCTCGGTCCGTAACTTGCCGGCAGCGGAATATTATTTAAACGATAATAAACGCCAAGTTGTGCGCGGTGGTGGACAATCTGGTTCAGCGCGTGGCGAATTGCGCCGTATTTGTCGAATTCCGCCAGGGTGAGTTCGCCCATGCTCATGCTCCATTTTCCTTCCAGCTGGTCTTCGGTGCTGTTCTCTAAAATTTCTCTGCTGATTGTCGCAACTTCTTCGAACTTTTGCTGAAGTCCTTCGCGATCGTGCAAGATTGTCGGTTTGTAATCGCCGGCAGCAAAATCTATTTTTTCAGTTTTCATAACCACTTCGGGCCAGCCAAAAATTTCCACAATATGCGTGGCAAGCGACATCAGCTTCATGCTTTTTTCGTGGGGTTGGTAATCGTTTTTACCATCGGGATAGATTTCGAGGAATTTCTTGGTGGTTTCGTATTCCTGCTCAAATTCTTGCTTTAAAAGCGGTAAAGTTTCCATATTAATTTTTCTTAAGGTGAAGGGTGTGGTGAATTAAGTTTAAAATTAAGCTAAAAAAAGCAATATTTTTCCAAAAATCTGTAACAATTAGCTTCGGCGATTTACTAATTGCTAAAACAGAAAGATGAAGAAAATTTTTGCACTTATAGCGTTTACAGCATTTTTTGCGATGAATGCGCAGGAAACTGCCAATCGATTTTTTTACGAATTAACCTTTAAGCCAAAAAAAGATTCGGCGAAGGTTGAAAAAGTGATGACGATTTTAGATATCACCAAAGACAAATCGCTTTACAGAGATTACACCATTGTTGCACAGGATTCCATCCTAAAACTTCAGGTAGAAGCGATGCAGAAATCGGGCGCCTTTAAAGATATTTCGAAAAGCATCACCATGCCGAAATTTTCCGAGAAGATTTACAAGTTTTATCCGGACATGAAAGTGCAATTTGTAGACCGCATCAGCAGTGGTTTCACACCAGTGAATATCGGCTACAGTGAAAATTTAAATTTCAACTGGAAAATCGATTCGCAAAAAGAAAAAATTGGTGAATATAACGCCCAAAAAGCAACCGCCGATTTTGGTGGCAGAAAATGGACGGCCTGGTTTACGACGGACATTCCGTTTCAGGACGGCCCCTATAAATTTCATGGTCTTCCTGGCTTGATTGTAAAGATCAGTGATGACGCAAATAACTATTCGTGGGAGCTGAAAGGCAATAAAAAAATCCCGAACTATAATGAAGTAACTTATGTAGAATCGGTAATGCCTGGTGGAAATGGGGGAAAAGTTCAGGAATTGTCTCGCGAAAAATTCACTAAAACGTGGAATGATTACAAGAAAGATCCTTTCGCTACAATGCGTCCGCTTCTTACACAGCAGATGTTATCGATGAAGATGCCGGGAATGGATGGTACAATGGGCGATTATCTGAAACAGCAGGAAAAAACAAGCATTGAATTTTACAAAGCCAACGACAATCCAATAGAAATCGTGGCGGAGAAACCAAAAAAATAGACCTTCAGATAGATTAAATTATAATTGTTGAAACCTCGGAACATCACTGTTTTGAGGTTTTTTTGTTTTTCATATTTCTTTGGTTTCCTTATTTAGATTAAATTTAAATAACGTATATTTGCCATTCAAAATTTTAGCTTTGAAAAGAGATATTTCCGATAAATTATGTTGTTTTCCCCGGAAAAAAATGGGGAAAATTATTGGTTACGAAAATAAAGACCTGATCATGCCCAATAAAATCATAGAAATGGGTCTTTTGCCAGAGACCGTTTTCAAGGTTTTATATCAGGCGCCCTTCAAAGGACCGTTATATATTGAGTTCGGCGATGAGAAAAGCAGAATTGCGCTTCGCGAAGAAGAAGCACGCTTTATTATCGTGGAAAGTTTAACTTAAATATTCTCCCAATTTCAGCAGAAAGCGGAGCGTAGAATGAACACTTCAAAAAAACAAATTCTTTTAGTCGGAAATCCCAATGTAGGAAAATCCACTGTTTTTAACATATTGTGCAACAAAAAACAAAAGACCGGTAACTATGCCGGCGTTACTGTTGCCAGCCACTCCGGCGATTACGAATATAAAGGCGAGCAGGTAGAAGTCATCGATCTTCCCGGCTCTTACAGTATTTATCCCACGTCTGAGGATGAAGCTATTTTCTCTAAATATTTAATCGAAGAACAGCACAGTTATACGGGTGTTGTGTATATTCTGGAAGCGTTAAGCCTTAAAAGAGGTTTGCTTTTATTCCAACAGATTCAGGATCTCGGGATTCCCATACTTTTGGTGGTCAACCAAATTGATCAGGCGCATCGCCGCGGTATTTCAATTCATATTGACCAGCTTTCCAAAGAGCTGAATGTCCCGGTTTTACAGGCAAATGCGAAGTTGAACCAGGGAATTGAGGAGCTGCGCGAAGAAGTCTATAAACAAAGTTTCACCAAATCCGAAACGGTTTCTTTTGATATTCCGACCGAGCACAAAGGTTTGGTTTTCAAAATTTTACAAGAAACAAAAGAAGAAAACCAGTATAAAATCTGGACTTTGCTTTCCTCAGAAACCTATTTGGGGAAACTGGAAACCCTACACGATCAGCTAAATAATGATGAGGTTAAATGTTTGGTACCGAAAAGGTTACAGACCCAGGAAACCATCAGGCGTTATCAGGAAATCGATAAAATTATTGGCAGTGTTTTAGCCAAAAAACCGCAGTTTAAAGAATTGCTTACGGAAAAGCTCGATAAAATTTTGGTACACAAAATCTGGGGTTACGTAATTTTTGGGCTTGTTTTACTGGTTATTTTCGAAAGTGTCTTTTTTCTGGCAGAATATCCGATGAACTGGATTTCTGATTTTTTCCTCTGGTTTTCCACATTTGTCAGCACTCAGCTTCCGGGAGGTCCGATAAATTCTCTGATTTCAAACGGTATTATTCCCGGAATTGGCGGCATCGTAGTTTTTGCCCCTCAAATTGGCATTTTATTGTATTTTCTCTATTTGCTGGAAGATTCGGGCT
>Ga0308157_10001181_pt1 | contig 59299 bp, 47 predicted proteins | sample PhyBR1_FD_201035 | JGI IMG/M metagenome (GOLD analysis project Ga0308157, IMG submission 201035) | Phyllosphere microbial communities from UC Gill Tract Community Farm, Albany, California, United States - DLSLB.R1 | ecosystem: Host-associated > Plants > Phyllosphere > Unclassified | place: USA... | reverse complement strand
GCCCAACGGGGCGCAGCAGCGCGACATGCGCCGCTTTGCCGGATCTTGCAGATTTGTCTACAACAAGGCTTTGGCACTGCAACAGTCCCACCACGAAGCCGGCGGGAAGTTCATCGGCTATGTCGCCATGGCCAAGCGCCTGACCGACTGGCGCCATAGCAGCGAAACACCCTGGCTCAAGGAGGCTCCGTGCCACCCCTTGCAGCACGCGCTCAAGGACCTGGACCGGGCCTACCAGAATTTCTTTGCCAAGCGCGCAGATTTTCCGCGTTTCAAGCGCAAAGGGCGTGGCGAGAGCTTGCGTTACCCCGACCCCAAGCAATTCGAGATCGACCAGGCCAACAGCCGCATCAAATTACCCAAGCTCGGCTGGATGCGCTATCGCAACAGCCGAGACATCGCTGGCGTGGCCAGGAACATCACCCTCAGCGAATCCGGGGGCAAGTGGTTCGCCAGCATTCAGACCGAGCAGGAGTTGCCCCAGCCGGTGCCCACTGCCACCACGGCCATCGGCATCGATGTCGGCATTGCGCGCTTTGCCACCCTGAGCGACGGCAGATGCATTGCGCCGCTCAACAGTTTCAAGCAACACCAACTGCGCCTTGCGCGTTACCAGCGGCGCATGGCCCGCAAATTCAAATTCAGCAAGAACTGGAAAAAGGCAAAGGCCAAGGTTCAAAAGATTCACGCACAGATAGCCAACGCCCGCAAAGACTTCCTGCACAAGACCTCGACGACGATCAGCCAAAACCACGCGCTCGTCTGCATTGAAGATTTACAGGTCAGGAACATGTCCAGATCGGCCAAGGGCAGCCGCGAACAGCCCGGCAAGCGGGTCAGGCAAAAGGCCGGCCTGAACCGCTGCATTCTCGATCAGGGCTGGGCCGAGTTCAGGCGACAGCTGGCGTACAAGATGGACTGGAGCGGCGGCCTGCTGTTGGCAGTGCCCGCGCACCACACCAGCCAGACCTGCCCGGAATGCAGCTGCGTCAGCGCGGAGAACCGAAGAACACAGGCCAAGTTCCGCTGCATTGCCTGCGGCCACGAAGGCCACGCCGATCACATCGGTGCGATCAATATTTTGGCGCGGGGGCACCGCGTTGCAGCCTGTGGAGAGGATGTCAGCCGCGCCGGGGTCGCAAGGGCCAGGCGCGCAGCCTCGCAGAAGCAGGAACCCACCGAAGCGACTACGTAAGAGCATGGCTTTGCGTAGCGCAGCAGGAATCCCCCTCCTTCCCGCGCAAGCGGTGGCCGAAGGCCAAGGTGGGGGAGGATGTCAAGTTCATGGCTTGTTCTTCTTGCTCAATGGGCCGTCGCGTCGGGCTGCTGTTTGTCCGGATAGCCGGCCTCGTGCAGCACGCCGAGGAAGGCACTCCTGTCCAGGGTGCTATGCACCCGGGCTGCGCGCGTGGGCGGGTCGGTTTCAATCAGGGCCTGGGGGTCTACGCTCAACAGCGCCTTGGTGACCGACTTGGCGCAGCCGCCGCAGCTCATGGCGGGAAGGTGGAAGCGATGCATATGGATTTCCTGGTTGGTTGCTCTACCGAGCTAATGTGGGAGTTGCCAACGTGGCAAGGTCAAGGCTTTTGTGTGCATCTTCTGCAAGATCTGCGCAGCGCGGGACGATGCCGGCGACGCTGGCCGTCATGAGCGCGTGCCCACGGACATGCGGCTGCGCGACGAGGCAGGCGTGTCGACCCCGAACAGCGGCGTTCGATGGACGGGCCGCGCGAGCGGTTGTGCGGACGCTGTGGCCGTCGGCTCGGCCAGATCCTCGAGAATCGGGCAATCCGGGCGGTCGTTGCCGTGACAGTGGTCGGCCAGATGGGCAAGCGTTTGCGCCATCGATTGCAGTTCGGCGATTTTTCCGTTCAGGCCGGCGACATGCCGCAGCGCCATGTCCTTGACATGGGCGCTGGCGCGGTCGCGGTCCTGCCACAGGACCAGGAGCTCCGAGATCTGTTCAACCGAAAAACCCAGATCGCGCGAGCGGCGTATGAAGCGCAGGCTGTGGGTGTCGGCCGCACTGTAGTTGCGGTAACCCGCATCGGAGCGGCTGGCCTTGGGGATCAGGCCAATTTGTTCGTAATAGCGAATCATCTTCGCCGAGACGCCGGAGAGCTCGGCGGCTTGACCGATATTCATGATTTTCTCCTTCTGGTGGACAACATCCGAACGAGCCGGGACCGGGCTGGGGGCCCGGGCTCATTGCGGCGTAAAGAACACATCGGCATGCATGTCCTCGCAGCGCAGGCCACGGGCGGCAGCGATGCGCAGCGCCGCCTCGACCATGGCGGGCGGCCCGGCAACGTAGGCCTTCCAGCCATCGAGATCCTGCAGGTCCTGGGCGACGGCATCGGTCACCAGGCCGCGACGCCAGCGTGTCTGCGCCGGCGCCTCGCTGAGCACGGGCGTGAAGCTCATATGGGCGGGCGGATCTTCGTCGCCACCGAGCCAGACGACGCTGGCATCGGTGGTCGGGACTGCGCGGCAGGCGAGGATCAGGCCCTGGGTCTTTTCCTCGTGCGAGAGGGCAAAGCGGCTGTGTTCCAGCAACTCGACCTGGCCTTCGACCAGACGCGACTTGCAGGCGCCGCAGCGCCCGGAGCGGCAGCCGTGCGGATAGGCGATGCCCTCGGCCAGGGCAGCGTCCAGGATGGTGATGCCCTGTGCCACTGCAATGCTGCGCCCGGCCTGGCGTATTTCCACCTGTGTCATTGCGTGCTCTTATCGGCCGCTGCGGCCGCGGTGGCCGTGGGGCCCAGGCCGAGGGCGTGCACCAGGCCCGGCTTTTGCGACGCAAACGTGCCGTAGAAAACCTGGTCCTGCACCAGGGTGATCGGTGCCACCCGCACTCCGGTGCGTGCCTTGGCTTGCGCCATGATCTCGGGGTCGGTGAGGTCGCGCTCCTCGAAAGCAATTGCCTCGCGCTCCAGCCAATCCTTGAGCAGGCGGCAGTCCGGGCAGGTGGGCGTCGTGTAGACGATGACCTGGGGGTGAGAAGTGCTGTTCATGAAGTCTTCCTCCATCTGGTGTGGGTGATTCGCCCGGCGCTGCCAGCGCCTGGGCCCTGGGTGGCCAGACGCTGGCCGCCGAAAACCAAGCTTAGGGATTGACATCGTGTGAAGGTCAAGGCCTGTGTGAGATCTGCCGTGCCAGGCCGGCGCTTGAAAGGCCGTCGGCGCCGCGGCACTCTTGCCGGGTCCAGGCGCAAACTTCCCAGCCGCCGCCCAGCGCCTTGTGGATGCTGACCACCGCCAGGCGTTGCTGGGTGCGGGCAATGGCCAGCGCGCGCCGGCTGGCAAAGTCGGAGCGCTCGGCTTGCAGCACATCCAGATAGAGGCCTTCTCCCTGCGCAAACCGCACGCGGGCCAGGCGCGCCGCTTCGCGGTTGGCCGCCGATTCCCGCAGACGCAGGCCCAGCGTGCTGGCCGCGGCACCATAGGCCTTGAAAGCATCGTCGGTTTCCTGCAGGGCGCGCGCCACGGTCTGGTCGTAGCGGATCAACGCCTCTTTGGCGCGGGCTTCGCTGGCGGCGATGCGGGCGCGCACGCGCCCGGTATCGAGAAAAGACCAGCGCATGACCGGGCTGATGAAGCCCGACAGTGCGGCCGCGCCACTGAGCGTGCTGAGGCTGCCTGCCACCAGACCGATCGAGCCCTGCACCTGGACCTCGGGGTAGAGCCCCGCGGTCTCCACCCCTATTCCGGCCGTTGCCGCGGCCAGGCTGCGTTCGGCCGCCACGATGTCGGAGCGACGTGAGAGCAAGGCGGCGGGGTCGCCCACGGCAATCGTTTGAACGCGCAAGGGGACGCTTGCGGACATGCCCGCAGGCAGGCTGAATCCGTGGGGTGTTTCGCCCAGCAGGATGGCCAGGGCGTTGACCGAGGCCGCGTGGCGGCGTTCGAGTTCGGGCACGGCAACTTCCACGCTGCGCAAGGCCGCCTCGGCCCGCAGCCGGTCAAACGCGCTGGCAGAGCCGGCGTCGACCAGCGCGTCGACCAGTTGCAGGCCGTCCAGCTGGCTTTGGCGGATGTCGTCAACCACCGCGCGTTCGGCCTCGATACCGTGCAGCTCGAACCAGGTGGCGGCCACGGCCGCGGCGACGCCCGCCTGTACCCCGCGCAGCAGCGCCTCGCGCGAGCCCGCTTGCGCCTCGGCCGCCTCCACCGAGCGCTGTACGCGGCCAAAGAGATCGATTTCCCATGCGGCGTCGACGGCGCCGCGATAGCTGTCGAGCCGGCGCGGCTGGCCGGCCGGCGTCTGGCTTTCACTGCGCCGGCGGTTGTCGTAGTCCAGTGCGAAACCGCCGCTGGGCAGATATCCCTGGCGGCTTTCCTTCAGCAGGGCGCTGGCCTGCGCCAGCCGCGCCGCCGCAATGCCGATGTCATGGTTGGCCGAAAGCGCGCGCTGGACCAGGCTGTCCAGCGCGGGATCGTCAAAGCCACGCCACCAGGCCCGCTCGACCGCGCCGGAGCTCAAGCCTTTGGAGGCATCTTCGAAGCTGGCAGGGAACTGCGACGCCTGCAGTGCCGGCAGCGCGGGCGGTACGTAGTCCGGGCCGACCGCGCACCCGGCCAGCAGCAGCGCGCTCAGGGGCAGCAAAAGGGCTTTATGGGAATTTTTCATGACTTAGTTTTCCTCCAGGCGTGGCCTGGGGCTTGCCCTGGGCCGCTCGAAGCGGGCCGACAGGCCGCGCATCAGCACATAAAAAACCGGCGTCAGGAACAGGCCGAACAGCGTCACGCCCAGCATGCCGGCAAAAACGGCAATGCCCATGGCATGGCGCATCTCCGCGCCCGCGCCGGAGGCCAGCACCAGCGGAACGACTCCGGCAATGAAGGCCAGCGAGGTCATGACGATGGGTCGCAGCCGCAGACGGCAGGCCTCGACCACCGCCTCCACCGCGCTCGCGCCCTCGGCTTCGCGGCTGCGCGCGAACTCGACAATGAGAATCGCGTTCTTGGCGGCCAGGCCGACCAGCACGATGAGTCCGATCTGCACGAAGACGTTGTTGTCGCCGTCCACCAGCCAGACGCCCAAAATGGCGCTGAGCAAACACATGGGAACGATCAGCAGCACCGACAGCGGCAGCAGCCAGCTGTTGTATTGCGCGGCCAAGATGAGATAGGCCAGCAGCACACACAGCGGGAAAATGAACAGCGCCGAGTCTCCGGCCAGCTTTTGCTGGAAGGTCAGGTCGGTCCATTCAAAGGCCATGCCTTCGGGCAGGACTTCCTTGGCCAGACGCTCCATCACCGCCACCGCCTGCCCCGAGCTGACGCCCGCCATTGCGCCGCCCGAGATATCCGCAGAAGGGTAGCCGTTGTAGTGAATCACGCGGTCCGGACCCGAGCTGGGCGTGACGGTGACAAACGAGGACAGTGGCAGCATGTCGCCGGCGGCATTGCGCACTTGCAGCCGGCCAATGGCTTCGGCCTGCATGCGGTGCTGCGCATCGCCTTGGGCCGTCACCTTGTAGGTGCGGCCAAAGCGGTTGAAGTCGTTCACATAAAGCGAGCCCAGATAGACCTGGAGCGACTCGAACACATCCGCCAGACGCACGCCCTGGCTCTTGACCTGGGTGCGATCGATGGCCACGTCCAGCTGCGGTGCATTGACATCGAAGCTGGTCATGAGGCCCGCGACCTGTCCCGACTCGGTGGCCTTGGTCATCAGGATCTGGCTATGCCGCACCAGGGCGTCGAGCCCGGCGCCGCCACGGTCCTCGACCAGCATCTTGAAGCCCCCGGTGGCGCCCAGTCCGGGCACCGGCGGCGGCGGGAACACGCCCAGGAAGCCATCGGGAATGCCGGAGAATTTCGCCTGCAGCCGGCCGGTGATCGCGTTCGCGCCCAGATCGGACGTGGTGCGGTCCTTGAACGGGTCGAGCATGATGAACACCACCGCGGCATTGGGCACGTTGACCATGCCATTGATCGACAGTCCGGGGAAGGCGACGACGCTTTCCACGCCAGGCTCGTCCAGCGCCATCTTCGACATCTGCTTGACCACGGCTTCGGTGCGGTCCAGCGAGCTGGAGTTGGGCAACTGCGCAATGGCCACCAGGAAATACTTGTCCTGCATGGGCACGAAGCCTGGCGGCACCGCCTTGAAGCCCAGGAAGGTCAGCGCCAGCAGCCCGACGTAGACCAGCAGCGCCAGGCCGCTGATGCGCACCACCTTGCGCACCGCGCCGCCATAGGCGTCGGGTGCGCGCTGGAACGGCCGGCTCAGCGTCTGCAGCAGGCGGTCGGCGCGCCCGCGCAGGCTGCGCGGGTCATGCACGACGGCGTGCTGGCGCGGGCGCAGCAGGAGCCGGGCCAGCGCCGGGCTCAGCGTCAGCGAGTTGACTGCCGACAGAATCGTCGAGATGGCGATGGTGAGCGCAAACTGCCGGTAGAACTCACCTTGCAGGCCGCTGAGGAAGGCGGTCGGTATGAACACCGCGGCCAGCACCGAGGTGATGGCAATGATGGGCCCCGTGACCTCATCCATGGCAAGCCTGGCGGCCTGCGCGGGCTCCTCGCCGTTCTCTATGTGGCGCTCGACGTTCTCGACCACGACAATCGCGTCGTCAACGACAATGCCGATGGAAAGCACCAGGCCAAACAGCGACAAGGTATTGAGCGAGAAGCCCATCAGGTGCATGACGGCAAAGGTGCCTATCAGCGACACCGGCACCGCCATCAGTGGAATCAGCGAGGCGCGCCAGTTGCGCAGAAACAGCACCACCACGATCACCACCAGCACGATGGCCTCCAGCAGCGTGGTGACCACCGATTCCAGCGAGGCACGCACGAAGACCGTCGGGTCGTAGGCGATGCGCGAGCTCAGGCCTGCAGGGAAGTTCACTTCCAGGCGCTGCATGGTGTCGCGCACCGCCTTCGAGACGTCCAGCGCGTTGGCACCCGGACTCTGGATGATCTGCAACGCGACCGCGGGCTCGCCGTCCAGCAGGCTGCGCAGCGCGTAGGCATCGGCTCCCATCTCGATGCGGGCGACATCGCGCAGGCGCGTCACCTGGCCGTCGCTGCCGGTGCGAATGATGATGTCGCCGAATTGCGCCTCGTCGGTCAGCCGTCCCAGCGTGTTCACCGTCACCTGGAAGGCGGCGCTGGAATGGGGCGCCTGGCCCACGGAGCCGGCGGCCACCTGCACGTTTTGCTCGCGCACGGCGGCAATCACCTCGCCCGCCGTCAGTCCGCGCGCGGCAATCAGACCCGGGTCCAGCCACAGCCGCATGCTGTATTCGCCCGCGCCCCACACCAGCACGTCGCTGATGCCCGCAATGCGCGACAGCTCGTCACGCACCTGGAGATAGGCGTAGTTGGAGATGTAGAGCGGGTCGTAGCGCTTGTCGGGCGACAGCAGGTGAACCACCATCAACACATCCGGCGAGGTCTTTTGCGTGACCACGCCCTGGCGCTGGACTTCCTCGGGCAGACGCGGCAGCGCGCGCGAGACGCGGTTTTGCACCTGGATCTGCGCCATGTCGGCGTTGGTTCCCTGGGCGAAGGTCACGGTCAGCACCATGCGGCCATCGGTGGCCGATTGCGACGACATGTACATCATGCCCTCGACCCCGGTGATTGCCTGCTCCAGCGGCGCGGCCACCGTTTCGGCAATCACCTTGGGGTTGGCGCCCGGGTAGGACGCGGTGACCTGCACCGTGGGCGGTGTGACGGCTGGATACTCGCTGAGCGGCAACTGGAAGAAGGCTACGCCTCCGGCAATCACCATCAGCACCGACAGCACAATGGCAAAGATCGGCCGGTCGATGAAAAAGCGTGGAAAGCTCATTGGGCGGCCCCCGTGGTGGGAGTGGTCTCGACGGGCGTGCCGTCAATGGCCGTGGCCTGGGGGGTGATCTGCATGCCCGGGCGCACCAGTCCCTTGACGACAATGCGCTCGCCCGGTTGCAGGCCTTGCTCGACCACGCGCAAGCCGTCAACCACCGAGCCCAGCTCGATGGGGCGGTATTCGGTCTTGTCGTCCTTGCCGACCACCAGCACATAGCGGCTGCCCTGGTCGGTGCCAATCGATTGATCGGAGATCAGCACCCTGGCCTGCGGCGCGCCGGTCTCCAGCTTGACCTTGGCAAACAGGCCGGGCGTCAGGCGCCCGTCCGGGTTGGCGACGACGGCGCGCACCCGCACGGTTCCGGTCGCGCGATCGCTGGTGTTGGCAAGGTAGTCGACACGGCCGGGGCGCGAATAGGTCTTGTCGGTGAGCAAGGCCACCATGACCCTGGATGCCTGGGGCGCTTGCGGGCTGGCGCTGGCGCGGCCCGCGGCCAGCGTCCGCAGATAGGTGCGTTCGTCGACATCGAAATACACATGCAGCGGGTCGACGGAGACAATGGTGGTCAGTGGGGTCACGCCGCTGGCGACGTAGTTGCCTTCGGTGACCAGGGCCTGGCCGACACGCCCGCTGATGGGCGCCGTCACGCGCGCGAAACCCAGGTCCAGCTTTGCGGTCTCGAGCGCCGCCTTGGCGGCCTCGACCTGGGCCTGGCCCGCATGCAAGGCGGCGGTGGCGGTGTCCAGGCGATCGCGCGCCACGACCTTCTGCGCAAACAGCTTTTCGGCGCGGGCGTGCTCCGCCTGGGCGAGCTGCCAGGCTGCCTGCGCCTCGCGCAGGCGCGCCGTCGCGGCATTCAGCGTGGCCTGCAATTGCCGCGCATCGATATGAAACAGCGCGCGGCCCTTTTCCACATACTGCCCCTCGGGCACGCTCACGCCTTCGATGTAGCCCGCGACCCGCGGGCGCAGCTCGACGCGCTTGACCGCGGTCAGCGAGCCGGTGAATTCGGCAAAGGGCGTGACCGGGCGAACCAACACCTCGGCCACCGGGATATTGGGCGGTTTTGCGGCAGCGGCCGAGGGCGCCGCTTCCTGGCATCCGGCGACGGCGAGCATTGCGCCCATCGCCGCCGTGATCAGGGTTGCGCGTTTGACTTCCATCATGTTTCCTTTTGCGACAGCAGTCGACAGTTGGTATTTGCTGAGCCGAAGTAGCTTCTGCTGCGTTTATCGGCCTTGCCACGCTGGGAGGGTCAAGCGTTGTTTGCGCAATGTGGGCGATGCAGTGCAAAGGGTTTGGCTGGCCACAGCCGGCGCGGCGCTGTCGATGGACGCATGGTGCTGGCCGGTGAGGACGCAGATCCATACCCCGGGCAGGGTCACGCCAGCGGTCCTGCTTGACCTTGTCACCTTGGCAAGGCTTAGGCTTTGAAGCATGGAAACGCGCCAGGACTTGAGCTATTTCTGCACAAGGGATCAAGCGCCTGGCGCTCCATCGCCCTTGAGGCCCGAGAGCCTTGAAGACCGAGCAACGCAAGCGGCCGCATTGAGCGGCGACGAGAACCTATGCCCAAACTGACTGTCCTACCCCATGCCGACCTGGCGCCCGAAGGCGCGGTACTAGAGGTGGCCGCAGGAACTTCGATATGCGAGGCCCTGCTGGATCACGGCATTGAAATCGAGCATGCCTGCGAGCAAAGCAACGCCTGCACCACCTGCCACTGCATAGTGCGCAAGGGCTTTGGCTCGCTCAACCCCATCGAGGAAAGCGAAGACGACTTGCTGGACCGCGCCTGGGGTCTGGAGGCGCAGTCGCGCCTGAGCTGCCAGGCCATCATTGCCAGAGAAGACCTGACGGTGGAAATTCCCAAGTACTCGATCAATCACGCCAAGGAAAACCACTGAGCGGGCGCCATCCCCCTGGGTCGGGGCCGCCGGAACCTGCGCCGGGGCCGCTTGGATGCCCACGCGCGAGGAAATCGTCGACGCGGCGCGTCAGGCCCAGGCCCATGCGTTCATCGGGGCCCTGCCTCAGGGTTATGACGGCATGCTCGCCTGGAGCGGGGCTTCGCTGTCGGGCGGGGAGCGCCAGCGCGTGGCCAGCGCATGGCCAGCGCCCGGGCCTGCGCCCATCCTGGTTCTGGACCAGGGGCCACTGGTCGAACAGGGAACGCATGAGCCGTTGATGCTGCATGCAGGGCTTTATGCACGCCTATACGCCAGCCCCAGAAGCAGCGCCATGGCCACTGCGCAAGCCAACCCGGCGCAGGCCATGGCCGCGTGGAATCCATGCTCCATGGCCCGCACGTACAGTGCCGCGATCGCGGGAGAACCGCTGGATGCAGCGCCACGGGTGACCGCCTGCTGCGCGATCACGGTGGGGTCGCTGATTCCCAGCGCCGCTGCCGCGCGCGCCAGCGCGCGTGTGGCCTGCTGGCTCATGATCCCCCCCAGCAGCGCGATGCCTATCGTCATTCCCATCTGGCGCAAGGCGTTCATTGTTGCGGATGCCGTGCCGGTGCGGTCCTGCGGCGCCGCGGACATCACGGCCATGCTGGTCGCGGGCACGGCCAGCCCCGCGCCCAGGCCCAGCAGGCCAAAGAGCGTGGCGACGATCCAATAGGGCGTGTGCGCAGTAAGGACCACCATGGCCGACATCGACAGCGCAGTCAGTCCATAGCCGGCCACCAAGAGCCAGCGCAGCGGTATGCGTGCGCTGAGCCGACCAAACAGCAGGGAGACGCAGCCGGTGAGCACGAACTGCGGCATCATGCGCCAGCCGGCTTCGACCGCCGTTGCGCCCTGGATGTTCTGCAAGTAGATGGAGAAGAAAAACAGGCTGCTGTAGTAAGAGAAGCCGAGCGCAAAGGACGCGAAGTTCACGATCGCGAAGCTTGGGTCGCGAAACAACGCCAGCGCAAGCAGTGGCCGCGGCACGCGCGCCTCCACAAGCACAAACGCCATGAAGGCGGCACCCGCCATCGACAGCGCCAGCAGTGCCGTGGTGCCGGTGAAGCCCTGCTCGCCGCCCTCGATCAGCCCGTAGGTCAAGGCGGCCAGGCACACAACGCTGAGCAACTGCCCGGCGGGGTCGAGTGCTGCCTGCGCTGGATATTTGCGCTCGCCAATGCCCCAGGCGCCCAGGCCCAGGGCAAGCACACCCAGGGGAATGTTGATCAGAAAAATGCTGGTCCAGCCGGCGCTGTGCAGGAGCAGGCCGCCGAGCAGCGGCCCCAGGATCAGCGCCAGGGCACTGAAAGCCGACCACCCGCCTATGACCTGGGCACGTTCCTTGGGATCGGGGTAGGCGTGGCTGAGAATGGGCATGGCGCCGGGAATCAGCAGCGCGCCCGCGCAGCCTTGCACGGCCCGGCCCAGCAAAAGCAGCTCCAGCGAAGTGGACCACGCGCACAGCGCGGAGCCCAGCGTGAACAGCACGACCCCCGCCATCCAGGCGCGCTTGTGTCCGTACCGGTCTGCAAGCGCGCCCGACGAAAGCATGAAGGCGGACAGGCAGATCGCATAGGCGTTGACGACCCATTGGAGACCAGCGATATCGGTGCGCAGCGCCTGCTGCAGGGTCGGCAGAGCGACGTTGACGATGCTGATGTCCAGCGTGGCGAGGAAGGTTCCCAGGTAGGCGGCAATCAGCGCCGCACAACGACGCGAGCGTTCGCGGCTGGAGGGGCAATCAGGGGGGGTGCGGTCAATAGGCATGCGCTCATGCTATCCATTGACCGACCGTCGGTCAATGACTGGTGGGCTACTTTGCATGGCGCTGGCGTGTCTGTCCCTTAAACTGATTTGATTCGACGATATCCAAGAAGCGAGACGATGAAAGCACCCGCAAAAGCCTTGCCCACCCCCATTCCCGCCAAGCCCCGTACCAAGCCTGCCGAAGTGCGCCTTGACGAGTTGATGGGCGCTGCCGAGACCTTGTTTCTGACGAAAGGGGTCGAGGCCACGACGATCAGCGAAATCGTCGAGGCAGCGCAGGTGGCGAAGGGCACGTTCTATCACTACTTCACTTCGAAGAACGACATGCTTGACGCGCTTGGCAAGCGCTACACCGAGCAGTTTCTGGCCAGCTTGGAAGAAGCGATGGCGGGCTGCGCCGCGGATGATTGGGCGGGGCGTTTGCGGGTCTGGATCCATGCCAATGTCGAGACCTACGCCAGGACCTACCGCACGCACGATATCGTCTATGCCAACCACCACCATCACGACCGATCGAATCCGGCCAAGAACGCCATCCTGGACCAGCTGCTGGACATCATCGAAGGCGGGCGGCTGGCAGGCATCTGGGCGCCGCAAGATCCACGGGTCGTGGCCTTGCTGATCTACTCCGGTGTCCATGGTGCGACGGATGACGTCATCGCGGCAAGGACGGCCGACTGCACGCCGTTTGCGCGCAGCGTGTCCGAAGCCTGCTTGCGGATGCTGATGCCTGCCACGCAGGCGCGCTAGCCGATTTTCGTGCGCGAGTAGCCGGCCGGGGGAGTCAGGCCCAGGTTCTCCCGAAAAGTGCGGCCCGCGTAGTGCTGCCTGAGCAATCCACGCCTTTGCAGCTGCGGCACCACCTGTTCGACGAATTCCTCCGCGCCCCCTGGCAAGTGGGAGAACATCACATTGAAGCCGTCGGCCGCGGCGCTTTGCAGCCAGAGCTGCATCTGGTCTGCGACCATCGCCGGCGTGCCGACCATTTCCAGGCCCTGGTAGCCACAGATGCGCCGTGCCAGCGCCAGAATGCCCAGGCCTTCGCGCTGGGCGAGCGCCACCACGCGCTCGCGGCCGCTGCGGCTGGCATTGCTCTGGGGAATCTCCGGCAGCGGGCCTGCGCTGTCGTAGCCGGAGATGTCGTGCCCCAGCGCGATGGACAGCGTTGCAAGACTGCTGGCGTCGTCGACCAGATCATCGAGCTGTGCTCTTTTTTCCTGTGCCTGGGCGAGGCTGTCGCCCAGCACGACAAACACGGCGGGAATGATCTTCAGAGGATTCGAGCGCTTCGCGCCCAGGCCCCGCGCCTGCATGTCGGCATAGAAATCCTGGGCAGAAGCCAGATCGGTCTGGTAGGTGAAGATCACCTCGGCGGTTTCTGCGGCGATCTGGCGCCCGGCCTCGGAGGCACCGGCCTGCACCACCACGGGCCGGCCTTGGACCGGGCGCGCAATGTTCAACGGTCCGCGCACGGAAAAGTGCGGCCCGCGGTGATCCAGCACATGCAGTTTGGCCGGGTCGAAATAGAGTCCACTTGCCGCGTCGCGGCAGAACGCGTCCTCGTCCCAGCTTTCCCACAGTCCGTCCATCACGTCGGAAAACTCACGCGCGCGGCGGTAGCGGTCGCCATGCTCCATGTGCTGCGCGGCACCGAAGTTGGCGGCTTCGTTCGGATTGCTGGATGTGACCAGGTTCCAGCCCGCGCGCCCGCCGCTGATCAGGTCCAGCGACGCCAGCCGGCGCGCAAGCATGTACGGCTCGTTGTAGGTGGTGCTGGCCGTGGCGATCAGACCGATGTGACTCGTCACCGCCGCCAGCGCGGGCAGCAGCGTCAAGGGGTCGAGCGTGACGGCGCTGTGCCCGCGCGCCAGTGTCTCGACAGGCGCGGCGCGCACGGCCAGCGAATCGGGCAGAAACAGGCCATCGAATCTTCCCCGTTCCAGGATCTGGGCCAGCCATTTCATGTGGGTGAAACTCGATTGGAAGCCGGGTTCAGCGCCCGGATAGCGCCAGGCGCCGGCGTGGATGCTGGGCATGGCCAGCAGGATGAGGGGACGGTGCTTGGAATTCATTGGCCTGTGTCCGTGCTGTTGATGGGTTTCCTGGTGGAACGCTCCACGACGATGAAAGGCAGCCCGCGCGAGCAGCGTTCCACGCGCGCCTGCACGCCGTAGATGCGCTGCAGCAGGTCGGGCGTCAACACATCGATGGGCGGGCCGCTGGTGTCCACACATCCTTGGTGCAGCACCACGACATGGTCGGCAAACTGCAAGGCGTGGTTGAGGTCGTGGATGGCCATGACCGCGCACATTGCTTGCTCGCGCGTCAGGCGCCGCAACAGAGCCAGCACTTCAAACTGGTTTTGCAGGTCCAGCGCACTGGTGGGCTCGTCGAGCAGCAGCACGCGGGGGGCGCGCACCAGTGCCTGTGCGATTGAAACCAGCTGGCGCTGGCCGCCGCTGAGCGCTGCGAGCTCGCGGTCGGCGAGGTGGTTGATCTCGAGCGTTTGCAGCATGCGCGTCACGGTGTCGATTTCGTCTGCCTGGACCGACCAGGCGCCGCCTTGCTTGCTTGCCAGCAGCACGGCCTCGAAGACGCGCAGCGACGAGCCCATGGAAATGTCCTGGGGAACGTGGGCCGGACGATTGGGATGGTGCGCGGGCCAGGTTTCAAGCGCCTGGCCAGCCACTTCGACGCTGCCGCCGCCATGCAGTTCACCCGCGATGCGGCGCAGCAGTGTCGATTTGCCTGCCGCGTTGGAGCCCAGCAGGGCAGTCAAACTCCCTTCTTGCAGCGGCCCGAAATCCACGCCGCGCAGTATCGTGCGCTGGCCGAAGGAGACCGAGACCCCGCGCACATCAAGCAAATTCTTCATCGTGGCCTCGTGCGCAGAATCAGGCTGAAGAACAGCGGCACGCCGACCAGCGACGTCACGATGCCTATGGGCAATGTCTGTCCCGCGATCAGCGTCTTGCTGAGCACCGACGCCGCCGACAGCATCAAGGCGCCGCACAGCGCCGAAGCGGGCAGCAAGAAGCGCTGGTCTTCGCCCACCAGCATTCTGGCGATGTGCGGCCCGACCAGTCCGACAAAGCCTATGGTGCCGACAAACGACACGCAGACCGAGGCCAGCAGGCTTGCCAGCAAGATGCCGCGCAGCCGCAGGCGGGCCACGGGAACGCCCAGACTGCTGGCGCGCGCTTCGCCCAGGCGCAAGGCCGTGAGCGCCCAGGCCTGGCGGGAGAACGCAAAGCCCACCGCCAGCAGCACGGCGCTCATGATGCCCAGCTTGGGCCAGTTGGCCCGCGCCAGGCTGCCCATGGTCCAGAACACCACGGCCGAAAGCGCCTGGTCCGGCGCGACATACTGCAGGGCTTCGAGCAGCGCGGTGAAGGTGAACACCAGCGTCGTTCCCAGCAGCACGATCATCTCGGTGGTGATGCCGCGCCTTTGGCTCAGCCGGTGGATGAAAAAGGCCGCGGCCATGGACATCACAAAGGCGTTCACGGGAATCGCGAAAGCCACGGCAGAGGGCGGAAGAACGTTCACCCCCAGGATCAGCCCCAGCGCGGCGCCAAAGCTCGCTGCCGCCGACAGCCCCAGCGTGAAAGGGCTGGCCAGGGGATTTCCCAGCACGGTCTGCATCTCGACGCCGGCGACGGAAAGGCTTGCGCCCACGACCAAGGCCGTCAGCGCGACGGGCAGCCGGATGTCCCAGAGAATCACGCGGATGGGCGTCGGGGCCGCGGGATCCCACAAGGCCGAGAGCACTTGCAGCGGGCTGTAGTGCGCCTGGCCCAAAGAAAGATCGACCATGAAACACAGGCTGGTCAGCAAAGCGATGGCAATGAGCAAGCCGCTTCGCCGCCGCGTCAGGCGTGCGTAGAGCTGCCTGCCGTCGGCAGAAGCGATGGCGGGAGAGAGGATGGTTTGCGGGGTCATGAAGCGGTTCTGTCCAGGCTGAGCCAATAGCCGGGTTGGTAGGGAACGGGAAGAAAGCGCGCGTGCAGCTCCTGGAACGTGGCGTGCGGATCCAGCGCGGCAAACAAGTCGGGATGCAGCCACTTGGCGACCTGCTGCAGTGCAACAAAGTAATAGGGGTTGTCGTAGAACGGGTGCCACAGCGCATGCACGCGCCCCGTCCTGAGCGCGGTCAATGATCGGTAGGCCGGCCTGCGCATCAGCCGGTTCAGGCGGGCCTGACCGTCGACGGGATCCGCTCCCGGCCCGAGATTGACCCAATCGCCCGCCGGCGAGTAAAGCGACCAATTGGCGCCCGTGACCAGCACCACGTCGGGGTCAGAGGCAATGACCTGTTCCGGGTGCAGGGTGCCGAACGTGCCGTGCAAGAAACGCGTGCCCAGGTTGTCGCCGCCGGCGGCCGCGACCAGTTCCCCGAAATTGCCGTTGCCGTAGGTCAGGCAGCAGTCGTCATAGAGCCCCACGGCGCGCTCTATCATGACGCTGGGGCGCAAGCGCACGCTCTTGAGCGGCAGGGTCACGCGCTCGATCTGTTCCTGCCGGAACCGCAGGAAGGCCGCAGCGCGATCGGCGCGGCCCAGCAGCGTGCCCAGAATCTGAATGCTCATTGCCGTGTTGCCGAACATCCGGGTGCGGAAATCGACAAACAGCACGGGTATCTTCACCTGCGCCAGGCGCGCCAGCAGACCGGATGATTCGGCTGCGGCCTTGGAGCTGAGGTTCATCACCACGACATCGGGCTCCAGCGAAATCGCCAATTCGCTGCCTATGGAGTCAAGCGTTGTGCTGGGAAAGGATGGAATGCGCGCGATCTCGGGAAATCGCCGCAGGTAGGCGTTGTAGCCGTCGAGATCCGCGGCGCGGAAATTGTTGCCCCAGCCGACCACAACCGCAAACGGATGCTCGGGGCGCAGCAACGCGACCACGTAGGCCAGCGGTCCGTCACCCAGCAAAATACGTTTGACCGGCCTGTCGATGCGTACGCTGCGACCCGCAATGTCCTGCAGTTGCAGCGGCAGGCGCGGCGCGGGCTGCGCGCCAGCGCTGGCCACAAGCACAGCACCGGCCAGCAGCGCACGCCGTGAAATCTCCCTTGTCTGCACCGTGCTCACCAGCGATAGTTGAGTGTGGCTGTCACCGTGCGGTCCTGGCCGATGAAGCAGTACAAGGCGGATGTGCAGCTGGCCACATACTGCTTGTTGGCGATGTTGCTCACGTTGAGCGCGAACTTGGATCCCCGCAGCGCCGGCGACAGCAGCCCCAGCTCGTAGCTCAGCGCCAGGTCGACCAGCGTCGCAGAGGGCACCTGGAAGGTGTTTGCCGGATCGCCGTAGGTCGCGCCCAGGTAGCGCATGCCAGCGCCCAATTGCAGGCCGGCCAGTGGGCCGTGGCTTAGCCGATAGTCCAGCCACGCCGAAGCGCTGTTCCTGGGGGTCTGGGTCAGGCTCCGGCCCTGGTAGTTGGCATCCTTGACCAGCGAGTTGTCCAGATAGGTGTAGCTGGCAATGAGATGGAGGTTGCGCACGATCTCCGTCGTGGCCTGGAGGTCAAGCCCGCGGGTGCGGGCTTCTCCGGCCTGGATATTGAAACCCAGATGGTTGGCATCGCTGGTCTTGACATTCGTCTGGTTCAGCTGAAACAGCGCGGCGCTCAGCAGCGTTTTCGAGTGCGTCGGGTGGTATTTCACGCCCACTTCGGCCTGCCTGGTTTCCATCGGCACAAAGGCCTTGCCGCTGTGGTCGCTGCCCAGCAAGGGATCGAACGCGGTGGAATAGCTCACGTAAGGCGCCAGCCCCGAAGCAAGCAGGTAGCTGAGTCCGGCGCGCCCGCTCCATTTCCTGTCATCTTGCCGGGTGGTTTTGACGCTCGGCGAATAGTTCTGCGTCTGGTCGTCGGTCTTGGAGTGGTCGTATCGCGCCCCCAGGGTCAGCCGCCACCGGTCATGGGCGATCTGATCCTGGGCATAAAAGCCCAGGCGGTCAAACGCCTGGCGGACGTCGTAAGGGGAGTTCGCCCGGCTGGCGCTGAAGTCCGGCGTGACATTCGGCCGGTAGCTGGCTCCATAAGGGTCGGCCAGCACCGGTCCCTGGCTGTAGTAGGAGTTGCGCACCGTTCCGCTGGCGTAATCCAGCCCCAGCAGCGCCGTATGGCGGGTCTCACCCCACTGGAGATTCCCGCGCACATGGTGGTCCATCGAGAAGGTGTTGGAACTTCCCGGCGCCTGCTCGTAGGTGTTCTTCAGGAACATCTTTGCTGCGACATCCTGAAAGCCATAGACTACGCTGCGCTGCAGGGGCGCATTGATGTACATGTAGCGCAGGTTGCTCGACAAGCTCCAGCCATTGCCCAGCTGGTGCTCGAACAGCGAACTGAGCGAGTCCTGGCTGCGTGAACTGCCGGCGTAATTCATGTCGGTGTAGTTCCTGCCCCTGTCGACCTGGGGATAGCGGCTGTTGTTCAGGCCCAGCGCCGCCGCAGGCAAGCTGGTGTAATTCGGCATCTCGGGCTCGCGGGAGTGCGTTGCCAGCACGGTCCATGACGTCCGGCCATCGGGTCGCCATGTCAGCGAGGGTGCGAGATACACCCGCTTGTGGCGGACATCCTCGAGCTGTCCTCTTGCATCCAGGCCGGTGGCTGTCAGCCGATAAAGCACGGTCCGGTCCTCGTTGACCGGTCCTGTGGTGTCAAGGCCCACAAACCTGCGGCCGAAATTGCCGATCTGCAGATTGACTTCATGGACCGCCTCATCCTCCGGCTTGCGGCTGACCTGGTTCACGATGCCGCCACCGGCCCCCTGACCGTAGATCGAGGAGGACGGCCCGCGCAGCACCTCGACGCGCTCCAGGGTGAAGGGGTCGACCTGCGGCGTCCAGCTGCCGGTGTTGCTGATGACGCGCAGTCCGTCCAGGTAGTAGTCCGCATCCAGGCCGCGTATCCGCGTGAGGTCCAGATGACCGCCGAAGCCCCCGTATTTTTCGCTGTTCACCCCGGCGGTGTAGCGCAGGGCCTGACTGGTGCTGCCCGGCTGCTGCAGATCAAGCTGCTCGCGCGTGACCACCGAGATCGATTGCGGGGTTTCAAGGAGGGTGGTGTTGGTCTTGGTGCCGAGTCTGGAGTTTTCGGCAACGTAGCCGCGGACGGGGCCATTGCGTTCATCGACAAAGCCCTGGCTGGTGACCGTGGTCATTGGCAGGGCAGCGGCTTCTCCTGACACATTGGCACCCTGAGGGCCGGCCGGTGTCGGCTGCGCCAGCACGTTGGCAGCCAAGCTGCTTGAAAGCATCACTGCAGTCACCAAAGCAGTGGGGCGGCGCGCCAATGCGCCGGAGTGGACAGGGCGCGATTGCCTGTGGCGCAGACGGAGCTGAAAACGATGCATGACGACCTTATTCAATTCAAAACGGCGGAATGTTTTGAATTGTATGAGTCGACTGACCGTCGGTCAATGTGAATGATTGTTATTTAACCCACAGAGTGAGGAAGCCTCTTGAATATCGTTGCTTGCCGGGGCCGTGGTCACCCCCTTAGCTGCAGCGGCAGTTCACGCAGGACGCCGCAGACCAGAGGCTCTCGGGCGCGTCCGCAAGGCAGGCTGCATGTGCCTGCGGCGGTGGGGCAGTCCAGCTTGCGCGGCCCGTCTTACGCCTGCCCACGGCGCAAATGAAATGATGGGCCGCGGCGGCTGGCCGGGCGTCACGCCGCGGTCAAGCGCTCCTTTGCCAGCTGCGTGCCTTGGGCCAGCGCTTGCAGCTTGCGCCAGGCGACGTCCCGCGCCATCGGCGCCAGGCCGCAGTTCGTGCACGGAAACAACCGCTCCCTGGGCACGAACTCCAGCGCCCGGGCAATGGTGTCAGCCACCTCCTCGGGGGTCTCGATCACGTCGCTGGCCACGTCGATCACGCCCACCAGCACATCCTTGCCGGCCAGCAGCTTCATCAGATCGGGCGGCACATGGGAGTGTATGCACTCCAGGCTCACCTGGTCGATGCAGCTGCGGGCCAGCGCGGGGAACACCGCCTCGTACTGGCGCCATTCGTCGCCCAGGGTGCTCTTCCAGTCGGTGTTGGCCTTGATGCCGTAGCCGTAGCAGATATGCACCGCCGTCGTGCAGCTCAGGCCCTGGGCCGCGCGCTCGAGCGCCTGCACGCCCCAGTCGGCGGCATCCTTCATGTAGACATTGAAGGCGGGCTCGTCGAACTGGATGATGTCCACGCCGTCGGCCTGAAGCGCCAGGGCCTCCTGGTTGAGCAGTTCGGCAAAGGCAAAGGCCATCTTCACCCGGTCGCCATAAAAGCGGTCCGCCACGGTGTCGACAATCGTCATCGGTCCGGGCAGGGTGAACTTCAGCTTCTTCTGGGTGTGCGCGCGCGCCAGCTGCGCCTCGACGGCATGGACCCGGCCCTTCAGGCGCAGGGCCGACACCACCTGCGGCACCAGCGCGTCGTAGCGGTTGTCGCGTATGCCCATCTTCACCTTGTTCTCGAAGTCTATGCCTTCGACCTGCTCGAGAAAGCCGTGCACGAAGTGCTGGCGCGACTGCTCTCCGTCGCAGACGATGTCCAGGCCTGCGTCTTCCTGCGCCTTGATCCACAGCAAGGTTGCGTCGGCCTTGGCCTGGACAAGCGCATCGCCTTCAGCTTTCCATTGGGGCCAGAGCTTGTTGGTTTCAGCCAGCCAGGCGGGCTTGGGCAGGCTGCCGGCAATGGAGGTTTCAAACATGGGTGAGTCCTTTAAAAGCAAAAAAAGTGTGGCACGCGGCCTGCGGACGCGATTTTCTCGAACAGCCGCGCAGTCATCGCTGGTCAGAGCGCGCAATCGGCAGTCCACTGCTCAAGTGCTTTCTTGTGCGGCTGGATGAATTTCTCGTGCGCAAATTTCCCCTGCTTGACAGCCAGTTGGCTGCGTTCTTCGCGGTCATAGACAATCTGCGTCAACGAGTAATCGTGATTTTTCAGGCTGGGCTGATAAATACAGCCGGCCGCCGCGTTGGCGTTGTAGATCTCGGGGCGATAAATCTTCTGGAAGGTTTCCATGGTGCTGATGGTAGCTATCAACTCGAGGGGCGTGTAATCGTTGAGCAGGTCGCCGCGAAAATAAAAAGCCAGTGGCGCGACGCCATGGGGCGGCAGGAAAAAGCGCACCTGCAGGCCCATTTTTTCAAAGTAGCGGTCGGTCGAAGAGCCTTCATTTTGCAGATACTCGACTCCCAGCACCGGATGCTGGTTTGCGCTGCGTCTATAGACCTTGCTGGTCGAGGCGCTGATGCAGATGACAGGCGGCTTGTGGAAGCGCTGCTTGTAGGTGCGAGAATGGGAAAATTGCTTGAACAGCTTTCCATGCAGATCGCCGAAATCCTCGGGCGTGCTGAATTCAGCGCGATTGGCGTTGTATTCGGGAAGCAGGATGCTGAAGTCGTAGTCACGCACGTAGGAGGAAAAATTGTTTCCCGCGATGCCTTCAATGCGTTGCTTGGTTTTCCTGTCGAGAATGCTTGGCTGGAGTATCTCTATCAGCGGAAATGCCGCATTGCTTTTCTCAGCCAGACTCAACTCGACCGAGATGATCTCGATTTTGACGGCGTAGCGATCCCGGGTCGGGTTGTCCCAATGCGCGAGGTCATTGAAGCGGTTGTCAATCATCTTCAGCGTGTGGCGCAGATTCTGTTGTCGGCTCTTTCCCCGTGCCAGGTTGGCAAAGTTGGTGGTAATGCGCGTGGTGTCCGATGGCTGGTAGTTTTCATCGAAACAAAGGCTCTTGAGGCTGAAGCGAAATTCTTCGGTCATGGCAATCGGGTCACTGGATTTTTTTGCGGTGCAAGACAAATCAGGGTTGGAGGGGCGTTGCAGCTCGCCGGAAACTGCTGCCGGGCGCAGGGGACTTGTCATTTTTGCTTTCCTGTCGATGGAGCTATGCAATGGTCGGACTGCGGCGACGGCTGCAGGCAAACAACAGAAGGGATGCTACTGACTGGGATCAATGAAGTAAAATGGTCTTATTTCATGAATCGATGAATGTGAGTCATCTGAATGCTTGAGCGCATCCACCTTTCCATCGTGCAGCAGGTCGAGAAACAGGGCTCGCTGACGGCGGCCGCGGGCGTGCTCCACCTGACCCAGTCGGCGCTGAGCCACAGCATGAAGAAACTGGAGCAGCAGCTGGGCACCGATGTCTGGCTGCGCGAGGGCCGCAGCCTGCGCCTGACTCAGGCCGGCCAGTACCTGCTGGCGGTGGCCAACCGAGTGCTGCCGCAACTGGACCTGGCCGAGGAGCGTCTGGGCCAGTTCGCGCAAGGCGAGCGCGGTGCGCTGCGCATAGGCATGGAGTGCCACCCTTGCTACCAGTGGCTGCTCAAGATCGTCGCGCCCTACCTGTCGGCATGGCCGGACGTCGAAGTCGACGTCAAGCAGAAGTTCCAGTTTGGCGGCATAGGCGCGCTGTTCGGTTACGAGATCGACCTGCTGGTCACGCCCGATCCGCTGTTCAAGCCGGGGCTGAGGTTCGAGCCGGTGTTTGACTACGAGCAGGTGCTGGTCGTGGCCAAGGGCCATGCACTGGCTTGCGCGGCCTATGTCAAGCCGCAGCAGCTCACCCGGGAAGTGCTCATCAGCTATCCGGTGGACATTGAGCGCCTGGACATCTACAACCAGTTTCTGTTGCCCGCCGGTGTCACGCCCAGGCGGCACAAAGCCATAGAAACTACCGACATCATGCTGCAGATGGTGGCCAGCGGCCGCGGTGTGGCCGCGCTGCCGCGCTGGCTGGTGGAGGAATACGCGGCCAAGATGGACGTGGTGCCGGTGCGGCTGGGCGTGCGCGGCATTGCCAAGCAGATCTTCCTGGGGGGACGCGAGGCGGATGCAGACATCGACTACGTGCGGGCCTTCATTGAACTGGCGCGCAAGCCTTGAGCATGGCCAGCCTGTGAAGATCGCCTGGCGTTGACGGCACATTGCTTGTGGGGTATCAGCCGTCCCGGTGGCTTTGAGCCCTTCGGAAAATCGCGTGCGCCAGGCCATGGATATATGGTTTCCCCCTAGTTTGACATTTTGGTGACAGCTCCTGCTTGCCACGCAAGCGCACCATGGGCTGGGCAGAACTTTCTCGGCATGGACGCAATGCAGGATGCATCAGTGCATTGCTGCTCGTATGGCGAGGTACCGTGCGCATGCACTTTCTTGGGAGCATTGACCAGCATGATCAGCAAGCCAATCTTGAGCAGCCAGCCAATGTCAGGCAGGGCCCCTTTGTTTTACGCGATGTCCACAGCCTTGCTGTTGAGCGCGTGCGGAGGCGGCGGTTCCGGTGACAGCGCGGGCGAGAACACCACCCCCAAGTCCACCACCATTGTCGATGGCGTGCCCGCCATCGACCCGGCAATTGCCTCTGCCGCGCAGAAGCTGGTGGCCGACAAGAACATCCAGGCCATCGTCGCCGAGCTGAAGACGCCGGCCAGCGAGAAGGCCCGCTTCAACCAGCATATGGAGCTGGTGCGCATCGCATCGCCCTCGCGCTTCGAGCACCGCATGGTGGCTGAAGTGCACCGCCGCATGGTGGGCCCATGGGGCTTTGCTGCCGCCGAGGTGAAGACCCGCGCCGACGGCACGCTGGCCGGCTCGGACGTGCAAATCGTCGACGGTCTGCCGGTCTACAACAGCTGCGTGGAAATCAAGGGCAGCTACTCCAGCTCGCCCGGTGCCAAGACCTATAACGGTCAGTATCCCAAGGTGCTGATCGAGTCGCATATCGATGTGGTCAATCCCGAGGTGCTGCCGCCGGCAAGCCAGCCGTTCCTGCCCATCAAGCTCCAGCCGATGACGGAATCCGTTGTCAACACGCCCGAGGAGCTGGCCGCCATTTCCCGGGAACTGGCTTTTGACAACCAGGGCCGCATTGTGGAGGACGCCAACTATGCGCTGGCCAGTCGCTGGTTTGCGACGGAAGCGGCCGCCAAGCAAGGCGGTGCGGTGCGTATGTATGTGCCCGGGTATACCGACGCCATGGGCAATACCTCCAGCCTGTTCACGCTGGCGCAGATGTTCAAGAAATACCAACTCAAGCCGGTCTATGACGTGTGGATCTGCGGCACGGCGGGCGAGGAGGGCAAGGGCAACCTGGCCGGCATGAAGCAGCTGTATGGTTTTGACCAGGACAAGGGCACGGGATCGAACCCGCTGAACATCGTGGCCAATTTCGGCTCGGAAGGCGGCGGCGCGATCAACTTCACCGGCAGCTACCGCTTCGAGATGAAGTTCAAGGCGCCCGCCATCCCCGGCGTGGGCCCGAGCGCGGTCGAAGCCATGGCGGCAACGATTGCCAAGATTGCCGACCTGAAGACGCCCTCCGAGCTGCGCAGCGATGCGCTCAAGACGACCTATACCGTGGGCCAGTCGAGCTGCGAGGCGCCGGCAGCAAACAGCAGTGTGATTCCCAGCTGCACCTTGCTGGTCGACATGCGCAGCGAGCGCACGGATACGCTCAACGAGATCCGCAGCGGCATCGAGCCCACCTTCAAGGCCGGCGTCACGGCGGAAAACTCCCGCTATGGCAAGGCCGATGGCGCGGGCGACGCGGTGAGCGTCGAGCAGATGTGGTACGGCCTGCGCCCGGCGTTTGTCAACGGCAGCACGGCCAATATTGCCTTGCAGGCCGGCTGGCAGGCCGCCAAGAGCGTGGGCGTGGATGTGGTGGCCAAGGTGCCCACGGGTTCGAGCAGCCTGAACGACAATGTTCCGGCCAACATCGGCGTGCCCACCTATAACTGGTCGCTGGCGTCCAATGTGGCCAGTGGCGGCACCCATGCCTTCTGGGAATGGGGCACGCGCGGCGATCCAGTGCGCGAGACCCAGCGCATCCAGCGCGCGCTCACGGCAGTGCTGATCGCCTCGGGCTACAACCTGGCCGACGGCAGCGTGATTGCCCCGGCGCTGGACCCCATCGGCGTGCGTACCCGCGACGTCAAGTAAGCCAGAACAAGAGGTGACACCATGAAAAAACTGATCTCTACCCTTGTCTTTACCGCCATGGCTGCGGGCGCCGGGATGGCGCACGCCCAGAGCACCATCCTGGTCGAGTTCCAGGGCCCAGGAGGCCATAGCAGCAGCAACTACGGCCGCACCAGTGCCTTGCACGCGGCAGCGCGCTCGGTGATGGCGCTGCAAAAGGCGGGCCTGCCCGCCGGCAGCTATGCGGTGACCGATCTGACCGGCGGCAATTCGGTCAACAGCATTGCCTCGGACGGCAAGTTCGTGGTCACGCTCAACACCCAGTCCGGCGTGTCGCCCAGCAACTTTCTGAGCAAGGTGACGGAGGCCGCGAAGACCGGCACCGCCGCGGAAAATGCCTTTCGCAATGTCAAGGCCGGCGACTTGACGGCAGGTGCTCCGGCCGACATCCGCTACGCGGTCAAGCCGCAGTAACGTCCGCTGCGGCAGTGCTGCAGGCCGCCGAACTGGCGGCCGACGGGCTGACAGGGGCTTGCCCCCGACCCTGCGGCATTCCCGCAAGAAATGCAGGAGGCTGGGGCGCAAGCGCAGCTACAGGTGGAAATCGCCAGCGGCCTCGGGTTGATAAAGCAGCTTTTCTATCCAGATGCGGCGGGTGCCGTCCGGAATGCGCCAGTCAATGGCATCGCCCTCCTTGTAGCCCAGGATGGCGGTGCCGACGCTGGAGCAGACCGACAGCTTTCCGGCACTGTCGTCCGCGTCCTGCGGGTAGACCAGAGCCACTTCCATTTCCTTGTCGTCCAGATGCAGCAAGGCCCTGGAGTTCATCGTCACCACATTGCGCGCGACCTGCTGCGCTTCAACGACGATGGCCCGCTCGATCTCGTGCTCCAGCTCGGCAATGGCCGGGCCCGGCTCAAGCGCAACCAGGCTGCTGAGCCGCGCCTTGTCGATTTCAGTGATGTAGATACCGCTGGGGTCATCCACAGCGCTTTCGCGCAACATCCTCAGGTAGCGCTCGGAAGTGATGGAAAACGACTTCTGCGTAGTCGTTTCGCGTTCCGGCAGGAAGCCGCAGCGCAGGAAGGCCTGCAGCGAACGTGCGTTGTCGGTGTGAATCTTTGCAATCAGCTTGTCGGCGCGCATTTCAAAGAAGGCAAGCTTCATGCCTTCGCGCAGGGCGCTGGCGCCCAGCTTGCGGCCCCAGTTGTCGCGGTCTCCTATGACCAGCACGATCTCGCAGTCGGAGCCGGTTTTCACCAGACGCACAAAGCCCACCGGCACATCATGCCGGTCATAGGCCATGAAGAACCGGCCCCCCTGGTTGAACAGATGGGTGAGGATGGGCAGCTGAACCCGTCCTATGACCTGTTCGATGAACCGGGAGACATGGCGCGAATCGCTCAGATAGCGAGTCACGCTCTCGTCCTCCAACCAGTCCATCAGATGAAATGCATTGGCCCGAGTGATCTCCGGACACAGCGAAATGAAAGGCTTGCTCATATTCACCACGTGTTGGTTACAAGAATGACGGCCCTTCATGACCACGGTCATCAGAATGCGCGTGAAACCTCGGCATTCATGCCGGGGGGTAGAGCGCCGGATGCGCAGTATCCATTGCTTTCGGCCTTACCTGCTCACGCCCTGTGCGATTGGCCAGATGGAAGGAGTAGCCATAGCCGTCGTTCCTTTGAACGACGCGGCAGTGCTTGTGACTGATGCCCTGCATGACGATCGAGACACCGTCTTTTTGCGACTGGATGTTGAAGCTGCCCGTTGCACGAACCGCCACGCGGCCCGTGTGCACTCCGGCTTTGACGCCCTTGGGCACATCTGCACGCACCATGTCACCCGTGCCAAAACCGTGTACCCGCTTGCTGCGCATCAGGTAGCCTCTGGGAAAGCCAAACCTGTCCAGGCGCGTGCGCTGGTAGCTACCCCGGCCCATGGCCTTCAAGGCAAGGGTGGGGCAAGTCCAGCTCTCGATGGCATCAAGCTGACCCACGCAAGCCGCGTCCAGCGCATGGGTCTTGGGAATGCCCAGCAGGCTGCGGTTGAATTTCGTCCGCCCGCCTGAAGCCAGCTCCACGGGCAAGCCCTGGGTCTTCAAGGCTTTGGCCAGCGCCCAGCGCGTGGCGTTTACGGCCGCTGCATCGCGCAGTGGCCTCTTGGCTTGGGCAAGAATGGCGTTCAGCCGCTTTTGGTCTTTGGCCAAAAAGTCCTCGATGCTGCGCGCGGCCTTTTTCTGGTTGCAGCAGTCGCATGCCAGGGTCAAATTGGAGGCACGGTGGCTTCCGCCACGGGCCCGTGCGCGGATGTGTTCGATCTGCAGCGGCAGATTCCTGGCATCACAGTAGGCGCACTGGCGGCCCCATTTTTCCAGCAGGTACTCGCGCAGCTCGTAGCCGAACAGCGTGCCCTGCTGGTATTCGACGCCATCGATCTCGGGGTTCTGCAGCGCCTGCATGTCAAAGCGCACCAGCTCCGAGCTGATGGCGCGCACCGGTGCCCAGCGCTGGATACGCCGGACCCAGGCCATGGTCGTGTCCACACGGTGCTGCAGCGATGGGGCGATCCAGCCTGTCTTGTCGCCGCCCCGGTTGAGGAACCTTGGCGCGCGATGGCGCAGATTACCGCGGCGCCGGCGGCGCGCCGTCAGGGCCTTGGAGATCTGCCGGCCACGATGGGCCAGCTCCAGCAGATTCAAGACGGCCACGCCCTGGTGGATTTCTCGCGTCAGAGCGTCCACCGATGTTGTCTCACGGACCAGCGCCAGACCTGTGGTCTTGCTGCCGGGGTCGAGCTTCAGGCGAAGCGCCTGAAACGCGCAGTTATCGGCCTGACGGTCTATGAGCCGGATGACCATGGGCATCAGGCGATGCACGCGCGCCCGGCCGCGCACCAGCAGCAACCTGGCTCGCTTTTCCGTGCACGGCATCAACGGCTTGCCATGGTGGTCCAACACAAAAACTGCCACATCTACTCCTTAAAACCTCTGCAATCTGCGCAGTCAGGCTGTCTTTGCAGCGGCCAGCCCTTACGGGCCTGGTGACGGTTGGGGCGCGCCTTGCGGCACGGCCCAACGCTCCCCTCGGGAATGTCAACCACCGGCTCCAGCCCTTTCGGGCTGCGATCAAGACCTTCGGGCCTTTACCTTTGTCCTGCGTGATCTGGACCTTGCAGAGCAGCAAACTGAGGAAGCATTTGCTGGTGCGTCTGAACGACCTGTGGTTAACGTAGCGGGTTGGGTGCCGCTTTCCCTGGTCAATCTGGCTTGGGGCCTTTCAGTTCCAAGCCCCGTCCTTTAGGGCGGGGTAATTGACGACGGTTCTTTCGATAGGGCGCCCATTCTAGGACAGGCGCGAGCGGGGAGTTGCATGCCTTGCCAAAGCCGCACCATGCCCGCCGGAGATGGGCTCGCACCCGGACAGGCGCCGCCGTTGCTCAGGGCGGCAAGCCCGCTACCTCAAGCCATGGAGCCAAGCCTCTGGCCATCCTTGCAGGTCGCAACATAGGACGAGGTCAGGTAGGGCGTCAGCCTGTCGGTGCGCATCTGCAAGCCATTGCCTGGTTCATCCGTGAGCTGGAGTCGCCCGGCGTGAAGATCCCAGTCCATGTCCGCCACCAGTGTCCGCAAGGGATTTGGATTGACATCGAGTTCCAGATAGCCATTGCCGCCCACGGCCGCCAGCACATGCGCCGTGGTGGCGGCCGCCACGCGGGTGCCGAAGGAATGCGGGCAAAAACGCAGGCCCGCTTGCAGTGCGCGCTGGCCCAGTTCGAAGACGCCCGTGACTCCGCCCCATTTGGCGACATCGGGTTGGACCACGCCCAGCCAGTCGAAAGCCTCGACAAGACGGGGCAGCGCAAACAGGTTTTCGCCCGCGGCCAAGGGCTGCCTGGCCTGCTGCGAAAGCCTTTGCCAATCGGCAGTCGGGCTGTCCGGCGCCAGCGGCTCTTCTATCCATTCGAGATCCACGTCCGCCAGGAAGTCGGCGGCGGCAAGCGCCGCCTCCAGCTCCCAGCCGCAGTTGGCATCAATCATCATGCGCTCGCCGCTGTGCAAGCGGCGGTATTGCGCCCGCAGCATGGGCAGCGTACGCGCATCGTCATAGCCAGCCTTGAACTTGAAGGCGGCAAAGCCATCGTCCCTGAGCGCATCCAGGTAGGTGGCGCTGGCATCGGGGGCGATGCCGCTTGCATAGAAAGGCATGGCCGCCCTATGGTGGCCGCCCAGCAGCCTGTACAAAGGCAGCTCTGCGACCTTGGCCGCCAGGTCCCACAGCGCGCAGTCTATGCCGGCCAGCACCTGAGAGACCGGCCCCGGCTCGCCCGCCAGGCGTTCCACCGGCATCAGCAAGCGTCGCAGTTGCTGAACGCAAAGACCGATATCCTGCACGACCATTCCCGCGAGCACCGGCGCGACAAACTCGCGCAGCAGATGCGCGCGGTGCAGCGCCCCCGAGGAAGGCATTCCGCACCAGACTTCGCCCCAGCCAACAGCGCCGCAGACATTCTCCACGCTGATCAACAAGGCGCCGCGCTGGTGGCGTGCGCCAAACGAAGACACGATGGGCGCCGCTAGCTCCACCTCATAGCTGAACACGCAGACCTTGCTGATCTGCAGCGGCGCAATGCCCGCGGCCGCGCTGGCCATGGTCGTTGCCGGGAGTGGGACTGCTGGCTCAGCTGCTGGCGTGTTGACCAGCGGCGCCCTAGACATGTCCGTACTTGTCCAGCGCGGCTGCAAGCGAAAGGCCCGCGGCCAGTTCCTGGCGAATCAGCGCTTCCTGGCGGGTCAGGCGCTCGGCCTCGACCAAAACCTGCTCGGCATGCGCTGCAGGAATGACGATGGCGCCGTCCGCATCGGCCAGGATGAAGTCGCCCGCGTGCACCACCACCTGCGCCCGCGTGGCGCCCGCCAGATACACCGGCTCCTGCCACCCCGTCACCTGCCAGCGGCCTATGGATTGAACCGGCGTGCGGTACTTGGCGAAGACGGGAAAGTCAAGCTGGCCCAGCCAGTGCAGATCGCGTATGCCGCCATCGATCAAGGCGCCTACCGAGCCGCGCTCCTTCATGCCGATGGCGATCAGCTCGCCAAAGTAGCAAATGCCCTTGCCATCACCGCTCCAGACACTGACTTCGTCCTCGGAAATGGCTTGGCAGGCCTGCATTTTCTTGGCGTCACCGCCTTGCGGGCCCGGAACCATTTGTCCCCGAATGGTGAAGGCCCAGCCCGCCAGTCTGGCCGTGCCCGCGAACTGGTGAAATTCCGGCGCCAGGCCTTGGTCAAGAAGGCCCATGGTGTCGAGCACATCCGCCACGTTTGCCGTATCGACCTTGAGATAACGCTGGCGCAGCGCGCTGCGTTGTTGCGCATTTGTTTGCATTTTCAACTCCTTTAAATACTTGAAAGCAGGCCGCCGTCCACACGCACCAGGCTGCCGGTGATGTAGCTTGCACGCGCGCTTGCCAGGAAGGCGACCACGTCGGCGTATTCGCCCGGATCGCCATAGCGCCCCATGGGAATCGACGCCGTGCTTTCGGCCGACACCTGTTCGACACTTTTGCCCAGGCCCTGGGCCTTTGCCTGGTCGAGAAACGCCACCCGGTTGGTGGCAATGCGTCCCGGCACGGTGACATTGACCGTCACGCCATCGGCGGCGACTTCGGCGGCCAGGGACTTGGACCAACCCACCAGGGCCAGCCGCAGCGTGTTGGAGGCTGCGAGGTTGGGGATGGGAGCGATGACACCCGACGAAGCGCTGGTCACGATCCGCCCCCATCCGCGGCGCTGCATTCCAGGCAGCACCGCGCGCGTGATGGCCATCAGCGGCAGCACCATGGAGTCAAAATAGCTTCGCCAATCCGCGTCTTCGAGCTGCTCGGTGCGCGCCGGCTTCGGCCCGCCGGAGTTGTTGATCAGGATGTCGATGTCTCCCAGCGTGCTGGTGATCTGGTCGATGCGGTCGGCCAGCACGCTGCCCTGCGTCAGATCCCATTGCAGGGCCAGCGCCGAGCCACCGGCCGCGGCGATGGCCTGCGAGGTGCGCAGCGCCGCCGCCAGATCGATGTCGGCGACGGCAACGCGTGCGCCTTCGCGTGACAGTGCCAGCGCTATCGCGCTGCCCAATCCGCCGCCGCCGCCCAGCACCAGTGCCACTTTGTCTTTGATTCCCAAGTCCATGATCAACGCTCCTGCTGCAATGCGGGTGAAAGGGCAACGGTTTTTTGCCACATGGCGGTCTCGGCCTTCCAGAGCTTGTGGAAGGCGGACGACGAGGCTTCGCCCGGCAGCACGCCTGCCGTGGCGAGCTTTTGGATGAAGGCCGGATCCTTTGTGGCCTTGGCCAGGGCGGCGGACACTCGCTCGACCCGGTCCTTGGGGACATCCTTGGCGGCGAAAATGCCTGCCCAGGTGGTGACCACATAGCCGGGCAAGCCCGACTCGGCGACCGTGGGAACGGCCGGAGCCAGAGAGAAACGACGCGCGCCGGTCATGGCGATGCGCCTGGCCTTGCCACTGGCGACCACGCCTTCTGTCGACGGTATGGTTTCAAACAGCAGATCGGCATTGCCGGACCCCACGCCCATTGCCGCTGCCGGGCTGCCGTTGAAGGGCACCGTGTAAATGTCCACCCCGGCTGCCTGCTTGAACAGCTCCACCGCGACGTGGGAGGCACTGCCCACGGCAGCATAGGAAGCCACGAGCTTGCCCGGGGCCTTCTTTGCCGCGGCAACGACATCGCCTACCGAAGCGAATCCCGAGCTGGTGCTGACGATCAGGCTGATGTCGGTCTGGTAGAGCTGGCCCACGGCCACGAAATCGTTGAGCAGGGTGCCCGCCTGTTTCCTGTAGACATGGGGGGTGACCGACATCGTGCTGGAAGGCGCGATCAGGAACGTATAGCCATCCGCAGTGCTCTTGAGGACTTCACGCGCCGCTATCAATCCGTTCACGCCCGGACGGTTTTCCACCACCACCGCCTGTCCCAGATCGTCGGCCAGGTAGCTTCCCACCAGGCGACCGCCGATGTCGGGCGTCGAGCCCGCCGGCGTCGCGACGATGAAACGTATCGGATGGGTGGGGTAGGCAATGGCATCCGCGCCATAACTGCTGCTGGCCAATAGCAAGCTCGCAACGACTGAAATATTCCGCATGGGATTCTCCTGAAAGTTTGAATCGCAAGGCAACTGGGCTGGTTCAAACTGTAGACATCGACTACATTCGTGTCCAATATCGATCACATGCGTCGTGATAGCTCTCGTGTATAGGCACCATGCTTCCTGATCTGCGGGTTCTGAAACAATTCCTTGCCGTGGCAAGCACCCTGAGCTTCAGGCGCGCCGCCGAGCAACTGCACATGTCCCAGCCCCCGCTGAGCGTGGCCATCCGCCAGCTCGAGGAATCCCTGGGACTTCAACTGTTCGTGCGCTCGACCACGGGCGTGGCGCTGACGCCTGCGGGCGAGGCGCTGCGCAGGGAAGCCTCGCGCCTGATGAACCAGGCCCGCCTGATGGTGAACAACACCCAGGCCACGGCGCGCGGAGACAGCGGCGATGTGCGCGTGGCGTTCATCTCATCGGCCATGATTGGCTTCCTGCCCGATGTACTGGCGTCATTTCGCCGCAGCTACCCGGACATTCGATTGAAACTGGTGGAAGCCGTCTCGGTTGACGTGGCCGAACTGGTGGCCTCGGGCGAGGCGGATATCGGTCTGCTGAGTCTGCCCACGCGGCTGGCAGAGCAGCTTGAACACCAGCAGGTGCTGACCGACAGGCTGGTGCTGGTGCTTCCGGCACACCACGCGCTGGCCGGGAAAAAAGCGCTCTCCATCGCGGCATTGGCACAGGAGTCGTTTGTGACCTTCTCGATCGACCGGGTGCCGTCCTTCTATCAACGCATTGTCGGTCTATGCCTGGAGCAAGGATTCCAGCCACGCATCGTGCAGGAGGCGGCGCATGTCTATACCATCCTCTCGCTTGTTGCCGGTGGGCTGGGCGTGGCGCTGCTGCCCTCTGCCGTGGCGCAGATTGGCCATCGCGGCGTCGTTCAGATACCGGTCATCGGCAACTCCAGACTCTTGACGACCTCGATGGACATCGTCTACCGATCTGCCGACCTCACGCCGGCTGCTGCACGATTCAAGGAGGCGGTGCTCAATCGCCTGGTGACAGCCTCGGAGCGTTGAGCATTGGATGAAGCGTGCAGCCTTGCCCCTTTGTGCCCGGGCCTGGTGCCTGCCTAGTCGATGCGTGCGCCCGAGGCGTCCACCACCTTCTTCCAGTGTGCCAATTCCGCAGGCAAGCCGGCGGCAAAGCTGGCCGGGCTGGACTGCACCGGCTCTGCACCCAGGGTTTTCAGGCGCTCGTGCATGGCCGGAGTGCTCAACACCTGGGCAATGGAGGTGTATACCTTGTCCACAATGGGCTGGGGCGTGCCAGCAGGCGCGAGCAGACCGTACCACGAGGTCACGGCCAGATCCTTGAGCACCGGAATGTCCGGCGCCAGTGGCGTAGGCTTGTCCGAGGCGACACCCAACACGCGCAGCTTGCCACTGGTCACAAATGGCATCACGCCGGGAAAACTGCCAAACGTCACCGGCAACTGGCCCGCCACCACATCGGTGGCCGCAGCCGCTGCGCCCTTGTACGGCACATGCAGCAAGTTGACGCCGCGCTGCTTTTTCAGCATCTCGCCCAGCAGATGGTTCAGCGTGCCATTGCCTGCCGATGCATACTCCACCTGCCCGGGATGGGCCTTGGCATAGGCCACCAGTTCGTCCAGCGTCTGGGCCGGAAATTTCGGGTTGACCACCAGCAAATAGGGCGCCACAGCCAGCTGCATCACGGGCGTGAAGTCCTTGATGGGATCGAAGGGAATCCTGGAGTAGAGCGCCGGATTGATGGTGTAGGCACTTTGCGCCGTCACCAGAAACGTATAGCCATCGGGAGCGCTGCGTGCCACCTGGCTGGTACCCAGATTGCCATTGGCACCGGGGCGGTTTTCCACAATCACCGGCTGGCCCAGCGTGGTGCCCAGATTCTGTGCCACCGCCCGCGCAATCACATCGTTGGCCCCGCCGGGGCTTTGCGGCACCACAAAGGTGATGGGTTTGGCGGGCCAGTTGCCCACGGACTGCGCCATGGCCAGGCCGTTGCCCAGCCCGCTGCACAAGGCGCTCACTGCAGCGCAAGCCATCACGGTACGTCGATGCATCATCGTATCGGTCTCCTCCAGTTATTGGTCTCCCAGTATTGCCCAGGATTGAAGCAATTATGAATTCCTGCCGCAGCGAGAGCCCGCGAGCCCAGGCGCCAGCCACTCACAGCGCCTTGCTGCGTGCCGCCATGAATTGCTGCCCGACTGCCGTGACCACCTCGGCGCGGGGCGCGGTGCGCAGTTGCACCAGGGCAATTTGCCGGCTTTCGGCGGCATCGGCGATCGGCAAGACCCGCAGCCGCGGGTTGCTGTCCCAGGCGTGCCTGGCCAGCAGCGGCAGCATGGCCACGCCCATGCCGTCGCTCACCAGTTCCACAATGGTCTCTATCGAGTTCAGTTCCATGAATTCCTGTGGCCTGGCGCGCATCCGGCGCAGCGTGCGCTCGACCAGCTCGCCTGTGTGCTCGGTGCGGTCAAAGCGAATGAACGGATAGCGCTCCACCATGATGGCAGGCTCGGCCAGCCTGCACGAGCGCGCCGTCAGCAGCACCATGGGTTCGGCGTACAGCGGCGTCCAGACCAGGGACGGGCGCTTGAGCGCCGGGTCATGCACCACCACGGCCGCATCGAGCTCATGGTTTTCGACCTGGGCAATCAGCCGGCTGGACTTGCCCGAGACGACATGCAGGTCTACCGCCGGATGATGGCGCTTGAGCTCCAGCGTGGCGCGCACCAGCTCGCTCAGGGCCGAGACGATGGAGCCGAACTGCACGGTTCCGGCCAGTGGCGCATTGGCCTGGGTGCCGTGCTTGGCCTGTTCGTACAGCGCCACCAGCTGCGTGGCAATGGGCACCAGTGCGCGCCCCTGCTCGTTGAGCGCCACCTGCTTGCCCAGGCGAGTGAAGAGTTTGCGCTTGAGGTCGCCCTCCAAGGTGCGCATCTGCAGACCCACCGCGACCTGGGTCAGCCCCACGCGGTGGCCGGCGGCGGTGAACGAACCCTCCGAGGACACCGCGAGAAAAGTGCGAAGGATACGCAAGCTCGGCATAAAAGTTTTTCTTTCAAGAAACGGAAGAAATTCCAGCTTTAACAAAGCGCTTTCTATCATCAAAATCACTCACTTCAGTCCCTGCACAATGCATCAAATCTGGAGTTTTCCATGCTCGAACACATGTCACGCCGGGTTTTCACCTGCGCCACCTTGCTGACCTGCGGCGTCGCAGCGCTGTCCACGCCGGCACTGGCTGCCGATGCCTGGCCTTCGCAGCCGCTCAAGATCCTGGTGGGCTTTGCTGCCGGCGGCGGCAACGACATCGTGGCGCGCATTCTGGCCAAGGAGCTGCAGCAAAGCCTGGGCCAGACCGTGGTGGTCGAGAACAAGGGCGGTGCGGGCGGCCTGCTGGCCAACGACATCGTCGCCAAGTCGCCCAAGAACGGCTACACCTTGCTGCTGGGCTCCATCGGCAGCAACACCATTGCGCCCGTTCTGGCCAAGAAGCTTTCCTACGATGCCCGCAAGGACCTTGAGCCGATCTCCCTGGTGGCGGAGTCGGGCAACGCCCTGCTGGTGAATGCCAAGCTGCCCTACAAGTCGGTCAAGGAAATAATAGACGCCGCGCGCAAGGAGCCGGGCACCATCAACTACGCCTCCTCGGGCAGCGGTTCGACCCTGCATCTGGCTGGCGCACTGTTTGCCCAGCAGGCCGGCGTGAACCTGGTGCATGTGCCCTACCGGGGCAATGGCCCGGCAATTGCCGATGTCTCCGCCGGCCAGGTCCAGGCCATCTTCTCGGGCATTCCTCCCGCCATCAGCTCGGCCAAGACCGGCCAGACCCGCATCCTGGCGGTGACCACCAAGGAGCGCGTGAAATCCCTGCCCAACGTGCCCACCGTCGCCGAGGCCGGCTTGCCCGGCTATGCCTTCACCTCCTGGTACGGCTTGTTCACCACCGGCGGCACGGATCCGGCCATTGTCGAGAAGCTGGCGCAGGAAGTGCGCAAGATCGTCGCCCGCCCCGATGTGCGCGCGCAGCTCGAGGCCCAGGGCCTGACCCCGGAAACCAGCGACCCCAAGACGTTCAAGGAACAAATCGACCGCGAGCTCACACGCTGGAGCCGCGACATCAAGGTCCTGGGCATCACCACCGACTGAATTGCGCGGGCTCGCGCCCACCTCAGGAAATTTCATGCACCATGCACCTTTTTTTCCCGGCAATCCGTACAGCTCCGTGCGCGTTCCGGTTTTTGCACGCAATGGCGTGTCGACTTCCCATCCCCTGGGTGCGCAGGCCGGCTTGCGCATGCTCTGGGCCGGCGGCAATGCCGTAGATGCCGCCATTGCCGCGGCCGCCGCCATGGCCATTGTCGAGCCCGTCAGCAACGGCCTGGGCTCGGACGCGTTCTGCATTCTGTGGGACGGCGCGCAGCTGCACGGCCTCAATGCCTCGGGCCGAGCGCCCCAGGGCTGGACGGGGGAGTATTTCGACAAGCGCTATGGCCGGCAGGCCAGGCCCCCGCGCCGCGGCGTGGACTCGATCACCGTGCCCGGTGCCGTCAGCGCCTGGGTCGCCTTGCACCAGCGCTTTGGCAAGCTGCCGTTTGCCAGCCTGATGGAGCCCGCCGCGGAAATCGCCGAGCGCGGTTACCTGGTGCCACCCGTGGTGCAGCAAAAATGGGCGGCAGGCGCGCCCGAGCTGCAAGCGCAGCCGGGATTTGCCCAGAGCTTTCTGCCCTGGGGCCGGCCGCCAGCCGTGGGCGAGCTGTTTCGCTTTCCCGCGGCCGCGCGCGCGCTGCGCGCCATTGGCGCCAGCCAGGGCAAGGCCTTTTACGAGGGCGAGATTGCCGCGGCAATCACCTCCTTTGTGCAGCAGCACGGCGGCTGCCTGAGCATGGCCGACATGGCCCAGCACCAGCCCGAGTGGGTGACACCGGTGGCCAAGGACTACCGCGGTTACACGCTGCACGAGATTCCGCCCGGCGGCCAGGGCATTGCGGCGCAGATCGCGCTGGGCATCCTGTCGAATTTCGACCTGGCCGCGTTGCCGGTCGATGGCGTGGCGTCCCAGCATCTGCAGATCGAGGCCATGAAGCTGGCGTTTGCCGATGTCGAGCGCTATGTGGCCGATGCCGGCATGGAAGTGACCAGCGCGCAGATGCTCGATGACGCCTACCTGGCGGCGCGCGCAAAGCTCATCGATCCTCAGCGCGCCCAGGATTTCAAGGCCGGCAATCCGGTCCAGGGCGGCACCATCTACCTGAGCGCGGTGGATGAAAGCGGCATGATGGTCAGCTTCATCCAGAGCAATTTCTCGGGCTTTGGCTCGGGAGTGGTCGAACCGAGCTTTGGCATCAGCCTGCAAAACCGCGGCTGGGGCTTTGGTGCCGACCCGGAGCACCCCAACCGCGCGAACCTCGTGGGCCCGGGAAAGCGTCCGTTTCACACCATCATCCCGGCCTTCCTCACCAAGGACGGCCAGCCGGTGATGAGCTTTGGTGTCATGGGCGGCAACATGCAGCCCCAGGGCCATATGCAGACCTTGGTGCGCATGATCGACTACCGGCAGTCACCCCAGGCGGCCTGCGATGCGCCGCGCTGGCGCTTCAACGCGGGCCTGGCGCTCAATGTCGAAGGCGGCATGAATCCCGCCACCGTGGCAGGCCTGCAGGCGCTGGGGCACCAACTGGAGGTCATTGACGACCCCTATCAGGACTTTGGCGCCGGCCAGTTCATCTGGCGCATGGGCGACAGCGCCGTCGAGGGCTACCAGTTCGCCAGCGACCCGCGCCGCGACGGCCTGGCCGCAGGCTTTTAGCCGCAGGTGTCCCGCTCCCGGCATGACTGAGGGTTTCAGCCTTGCGCGCAGCAATCTGCGCCAGGGGGCAGCGAGAAATGCCATGAGCGAACGCGAAGATTGCGGTTTTCGGCGGAACATAGGCAGCCGCTCCAAGCGGCCCATCCCGCAACGCGCCTTTCATGGACAAATGCAAAAGCCAAGCCTGCGCGCCAACGTACCATGCACCGCGGCGTCTCACTCCATCGCAAGATCTCGACTCCATCCTCACCAAACAGCTCCAGCCTAGTGGGCCTTGCGCACCAGCGCTGCGGTGCGTTGCGCGATGTAGTCACGCAAGCACCGCACCAGGGGCGTCAGTTGGCGCCGGCTGGGCACCACCAGAAACAGCGGTGCCGCCTCGGTCGTCCAGTCAGGGCACAGGGCTTGGAGCCGTCCCTCGGCCAGGTCGGTGATGACGTCGAAGCCCGCCTTGTAGGCGATGCCCTTGCCCAGCAAAGCCCAGCGTCGCACCGCGTCGCCGTCATTGGAGACATTGACGCTGTTGACGCGCACCGAGATCTCCGGGCTGCCCGCGTGTGAAAAGCGCCATCGGTCGTGGATCTCTTCACCCAGCATGAAGCACAGGCAGTCATGTCCGGTCAGTTCATGCGGTGTCTTGGGCGCGCCTCGCTTGGCGATATAGCCAGGCGACGCACACAACACCCGACGGTTCGAATCTGCCAGCGGCAAGGCCACGAGGCTGGAGTCGGGTGGTTTGCCATAACGAAAGGCCGCATCCACCGGCTCGCTATAGACGTTGGCCATGCGGTCCGACAGCTGCAGCCGGATGTCAACCTGGGGATGCAGGTCCTGGAAGTCGTTGAGCCACAGCAGCAGCAGGTTGCGCCCCAGGTCCGATGGCGCGGAAAGCTTGAGTACGCCGCGCAAGGCCTGCTCGCCAGCGGCAAGTTGCTGGCTCGCTTGTTGCAGCGCCACCAAAGCCGGGCGGCACTGCTCCAGAAACACCTCACCGTGCGGAGTCAGTCGCAAGCTGCGCGTGGAACGCAAAAACAGCTGTACTCCCAGTTCGGCTTCCAGGCGTTTGAGGGCTGCACTGGCCGCCGCAGGCGTCAAGTTCAGTGCACGCGCGGTGGCTGACAAGTTGCCGTTGTCCGCGGTTCGAACAAAAAGGTCTAGGTCGTTTAATGCTTTCATCCGCCAATTTTGAGGAAAACCCTTTCAATTTGCAAAATATTTTTGAAAATGACTTCAAACGCAGGCATCTTTTTCCAACCGATCTAGCAGGCAATGGCGGGACGCGCCGCGGATGCCAACCTGGGCCATGCGCTGTTCGGTGAGCGTCGCGCTGGTGATCGTCGGCCGTGCCACTGACTAGGTCTGGGCCTTTGTGATTGCCTCCATCGTGTTGGGCATCGCCTCCTTTGCCAACCTGCCACCTGTGCAGATGCGCGTAATGCGCCATGCCGGCGCTACGCGGTGGATCACGCCGGCATTGGTGCCCCGATGGTTCCTTTCCTGCCCACCATGGTGCTGGGTCTGGGGCTGATTGCGCTGGCCGAGCGCACAGGCGCCGCGACAACGCATGCAACCCCGCTGGCATCTTCAAATAACTTTTGAAACGAGTTTCAAAGCACCGGCTATTTTTAAATTGCTGCAAACAGAAGAACATTCGTCGATCGACACGATCTCCTATGAACACCATTTCCACCCTCCATCGCCAAGCAGCATCTGCGAACAGTGCCTCCACCGGGACGGCTCCCGCCTGGCGCTTTGACCATGTCAATGTGTCTATGGGTGACAGCCATGCCCTGCGCGCCCTCTTTGAGGGCGTGATGGAACTGCAGCCAGGTTTTCGTCCGCCGTTTCCCTTCCCCGGCCTGTGGCTCTACGCCGGTGATCAGGCGGTAGTGCATGCGGTGAACGATGCGAATTTGTCGGCCCAGACCGGTGAGTTGCGCTTTGGCCACATCGCCTTTCGCAGCGAACAGCCGGCCTCACAGGTGATGGCGCGACTGCACAGCAGCAAGCTGTCATTCAAGGTGGCGCGCGTTCCCGAAGACAACATCGCGCAGATCTTTGTGCTGCTGCCCGGAGGCTTGGTGGTCGAACTCGACGTACCTGACGACATCCCTGCTGAGAAGGGACATCGCTACAGCGCCACGCAGGCCGCACCCGGGGCCGGGGACTTCTAGAGCCCTGCAACCCAACTCACTTCACCAGCTTCCCAAGCAGTCAATACATCATGTCTCACACCGCTCTTTTTCGCCCCCTCCAGCTCGGCCCGCTCCAGCTGCCCAACCGCATGGTGATGGCGCCGATGACGCGCAGCCGCACCAGCCAGCCGGGCGATTTGCCAAACGAGTTGATGGCTACCTACTATGCGCAGCGCGCCAGCGCCGGTCTCATCGTCTCGGAAGCGACCCAGATCTCGCGTCAGGGCCAAGGCTACAGCTTCACGCCCGGCATTTACAGCGATGCCCAGGTTGACGGCTGGCGCCGTGTCACGGACGCCGTTCACGCCGCTGGGGGGCGCATGGTGCTGCAGTTGTGGCATGTAGGCCGGATGTCACACGCCAGTTTCCATACCGACGGTATGCCCGTGGCGCCCTCGGCCCTGTCACCCGATGCACAGGTCTGGGTGGTTGGCGACGACGGCGTAGGTCGCATGGTGGACTGCCCCATGCCGCGCGCCCTGACGACACAGGACATCCAGGCCGTGATCGGCGACTTTCGCCGGGGCGCAGCCAATGCCATGCGTGCCGGCTTCGATGGAGTGGAAATCCACGGGGGCAACGGCTACTTGATCGACCAATTCCTGCGCACCACCTCCAACCACCGCACCGACGCCTACGGCGGCATTGATCAACGCACGCGCTTCGCCCAGGAAGTGGCCGCCGCCGTGGCCAGCGAGGCCGGGGCACAGCGCACCGGAATCCGCCTGGCGCCGTTCATCACCCAGCGCAACATGCACTGCCCCGAAATCATCCCGACCATCCTGCATCTGGCAAAGAAGCTCGACGAGATCGGCCTGGCCTACGTCCACCTGTCGGAAGCCGACTGGGACGATGCACCGCAGATTCCCGAGGACTTCCGCCACGCTCTGCGTCGCGCCTACCAGGGTCGGGTGATCGTTGCCGGCAAGTACGACGCGCCTCGCGCCGAAGCCATCCTGCAAGAAGGCCTGGCCGACCTGGTGGCCTTCGGCCGACCCTTCATCGCCAATCCCGATCTGCCGGCGCGCTATGCCGCGAAGCTGCCCCTGGCCGCGTTTGACGCCAAGGCCCTGTTCGGCGGCGATGCGCATGGCTATACCGACTACGCCGCGCATGTGCCGGCCTGACTTTCTGCCTCTTCTCCACCTTTGAAAGCACGTCCATGAAAGCCGTTGGATATCAGAACCCTCGGGCGATCAGCCGACCCGACTCGCTGATCGACATCACTTTGCCCGCCCCCGTGGCCGACCGACCGCGACCTGCTGGTCGAGGTCAAGGCCATCTCGGTCAGCCCGGTCGACACCAAAGTGCGCAACAGCAGCGCGCCTGCCGATGGCCAGACTTATAAAGTGCTGGGCTGGGACGCCAGCGGCATCGTCAAGGCCGTGGGCCCCGGGGTCACGCTGTTCAAGCCGGGCGATCGCGTCTGGTACGCTGGCTCCATCGCGCGGCCGGGCACCAACAGTGAACTGCATCTGGTCGATGAGCGCATTGTCGGCCATGCGCCAAAATCGCTTGATTTCGCGCAGGCTGCCGCGTTGCCCCTGACCGCCATCACCGCCTGGGAGATGTTGTTCGATCGCCTCGGCATCGCGCCCGGCAAGCAGCCTGGCGGAAAAGCCTTGCTTGTCATCGGTGCCTCGGGCGGCGTGGGCTCCATCCTCACGCAGCTGGCCGCGCGTCTGACCAGCCTCACCGTCATTGGCACTGCCTCGCGGCCCGAAACACAGGCCTGGGTGAAGGAACTCGGCGCCCACCATGTGATAGACCACAGCCTGCCGCTCTGCGAGGAACTACGGCGCATTGGCTTGCCCACGGTGGATTACATCGTGAGCCTCACGCAGACCGACGCGCACTTCGCGCAGATCGTTGAAGCCATTGCGCCGCAGGGCAAGTTCGGCCTGATCGATGACCCGGCGTCGCTGGACATCACGAAGTTCAAGCGCAAGTCGGTGTCGGTGCATTGGGAGCTGATGTTCACCCGCGCGCTGTTCGGCACCAACGACATGATCGGCCAGCACCACCTGCTCAACGAAGTTGCTGCATTGGTTGATGCCGGCCTGATCCGCACCACGCTGGCCGAGCGTTTCGGCAGCATCAATGCGGCAAACCTCAAACGCGCCCATGCACTGATTGAATCGGGCAAGGCGCGCGGCAAGGTGGTGCTGGAGAACTGGAGCTGAGCCATGCAATCGGCAGTTATTTTCAACCTGGCCATCCTTGAAGCAAGGGTGGGCCAACACGAGCAACTCCGCGAAGCCTTGCGCGCGCTGGTGCCCTTCACCCGGCAGGAGCCCGGATGTCTGGACTACACGCTTTTCGAACGAACTGGCTCCCCGGGCACGTTCTACATGCGGGAGTCCTTCAGGGACCAGGCAGCGCTGGAGGCGCATTTCTCCATGCCTTACTTCAAGGCATTCGAGAAGCGCTTCGATGAACTGCTGGCACGCCCGCTGCAGTTGGTCGGCTTGAAGGAAGTGCTCTAACCAACGATCTGCCAACCTGTGGCTGAGCGCCCGCCTGCATGGGCGCTGAGCTGCGCCCAGCTCTTTTGGGAAACCATGCGCATGCATTGACCAATGCATTGCTGCCAGTCCGGCTGTGTCTGGGTTGGTGACTCGATGTGAAGCCCGGCGATCAGAAGACCATACCCCCGGCCATGGGCAAAGGTCCTACATCACTTTGTAGCGCTGTTGCCCACAGTAGGTGGTCCGCGTTTTGCGGGCATGTTTTCGGTATTTTTCAACCTTTGGAACAACCATGAAAGCACTCACCTATCAAGGCGCCAAGGACGTGCGCGTAGAAACCGTTCCTGATCCTGTTCTTCAAGCCAGCGATGACCTGATTTTGCGCGTCACTGCGACTGCAATATGCGGTTCCGACCTGCATATTTTTCGAGGAAAGATACCGGACATGCAGGACGGTGACATCCTCGGGCATGAGTTCATGGGCGTGGTCGAAGAGGTCGGCGACGGAGTTGGCAATCTGCGTCCGGGCGACCGCGTTGTGGTGCCATTTGTGATTGCCTGCGGCTCCTGCTTTTATTGCAATAAAACGCTGTTTGCTGCCTGCGAAACCACCAATACAGGGCGAGGCGCGATCATCAACAAAAAACGAGCCACCCCCGGTGCTGGCTTGTTTGGCTATAGCCATCTGTACGGGGGCTACGCCGGAGGGCAGGCCGAATACGTGCGGGTACCCAAGGCCAACGTCGGGCCGCTCAGAGTCGAGTCCTCGGGACTGGCCGACGAGCAGGTATTGTTTCTCTCGGACATACTCCCCACGGGCTATCAGGCAGCGCTCAATGCGCAGATAGGTCCCGGCTCATCGGTGGCGATCTTTGGAGCGGGCCCGGTAGGGCTGATGAGCGCGCTGTGCGCTCGTTTTCTTGGCGCGGAACAGATCTTCATGATTGACGATAACGATGCGCGGCTGGATTTTGCCTTGAAAACTTACGGTGTCATACCTATCAACTTTGAGCGTGAAGACGATCCTGCTTCGATAATTATTGATGCGACACAAGGGCATGGCGTGGACGCGTGCATTGAAGCCGTGGGATTTGAAGCCAAAGGAAGCACGGTGGAAACCGCACTCACTGCGCTCAAACTGGAAGGCTCCAGTGGCAAGGCGCTGCGTCAGTGCATTGCCGCGACACGCCGAGGAGGCATTGTCAGCGTTCCGGGCGTTTATGCAGGCTTCATTCATGGGTTTCTGTTTGGCGATGCCTTCGAGAAAGGGTTGACTTTCAAAATGGGACAGACCCATGCTCAAAAATTCATGCCACAGTTGCTTGAATACATTGCCACGGGCCAGATGCGGCCGGAAGTGATTATTTCTCATCGCATGAAGCTGGACGAGGCAGCGCATGGCTACGAGATCTTCAATAACCAAGAGGATGGATGCCGCAAAGTGGTGCTGACTCCTTGAGCCGCCGTTTGTTTGGCACTCGCGGCCTGCCAAACAATGTGTGGCGGGTCGCAAGGCATGTGCCGTGGTGTCTGGAGTTCAGCGGGTTGGCGAAGCCTGGAATACCGTGGAAAGGTTTTAATTGATTGCGACTTTTGCGTGATCTCGCAACGCTTGCTGCATGTTTTACAAAACTGTTCAGAGCGCACTTCAAACATGCGGGAACACCGTTTGCCACACTGAGGTGCAGGCGTCATTTCCGAGGCCTGATGTCAAAACGTTTATGAAAGGAATCCAGCAATGGCACAGCATCAAGACAGCGGCCGTCAAGGCCAATCCCGTCAAGGACAACAAGACTCAGGCTCGGGCCAGCAAGGACGCGAGCGATCTGGCGAAGGCAGTAGTACTTCGGGATATGAAGACTGGCGCGGAGGTCAAGGCGGTGGTGGCAACCAAGGCGACTATCGGTCGGGAGGCCAGGGCGGCTATCCCGGCGGCCAGCAGTCAAGCTATCAGGACTACCGTGCAGGGCAGCAGGGCGGGAATGAGTGGGGCTATGGTGGTCAGGGTCGCGGACAAGATCAGGGCTGGTTCGGGCAGTCCGGCCAAGGCGGCTTTGATCGAGATCGCTACCAAGGCGGTGGCTACCAGGGCGGTGGCTACCAAGGCGGAGGCCAGCAAGGCGGCTACCAAGGTGGTGGTTACCAAGGTGGCGGCCACCAGGGCGGCGGTTACCAAGGTGGCGGCTACCAAGGTGGCGGCTACCAGGGCGGCGGTTACCAGGGCGGCGGTTACCAAGGTGGCGGCTACCAAGGTGGCGGTTACCAAGGTGGCGGTTACCAAGGTGGCGGCCAAGGCGGTGGCTACCAAGGTGCCTATGGCGGTCTAAACCAAGGCCATTCTGGCCAAGGAATGGGACAGTCCCGCCAAGGCGGTCGTGACGAGCAGTTTGACCCTGATTACCACCAATGGCGTGAAGAGCAGGTGCGCTCCTTGGACGATGACTATCGTTCCTGGCGCAATGACCGCTACAAGAAGTTCTCCGATGAGTTTTCCCAGTGGCGCAGTCAGCGCGACTCCCAAGGTGGAAGCAAAGGTTCAAATGCTTCGTCCGGCGAGCAGTCGGGTACCACTGGCAATCAAACCGGTGCTACTGGATCAGGCAAGGAAAACAAGTGATCGTCTAGTCGTGAATGCCTGATCCTTGCATGCCCCTGGAATGCCATTCCAGGGGCATGTGTTTTCAAGCGTAGCGTCTGCGTTTCTCTGCACTGTCGATACGCATCAATTGCCGATATTTGGTGACGGTGCGCCGGGCTACAACCAGGCCTTGGGCCGCCAGCTGGCGCGTGATTTCGCCGTCGGAAAGAGGTTGGGGCAAGGACTCTGCGGCGATGATTTCAGCGATAAGTTCGCGTATTGCAGTAGCAGAACACGCCTTGCCGCTGGCGCTGAGCATGGGGCGCGAAAAGAAATGTTTCAGCTCGAACACCCCTTGCGGCGTTGCCATGTACTTGTTGTTGGTTACGCGCGATACGGTGGATTCATGCACACCGACTTCCTCCGCGATTTCCTTGAGCACCAGTGGTTTCATGGCCATCGCACCGAACTGAAGGAACAAGTGCTGCTTTTGAACAATTGCCTGTGCGATGTCCAGGATGGTTGAGAAACGTTGCTTCACGTTGCGCACTGTCCATTGCGCATCCTCAAGATGCTCGGACATAGGGCTGCGCGCACTGGGCCGATTCCGGTTGAACAGTTCCTCATAGACCTCGTTGATGCGTATTCGCGGAATGACAGCAGGATTTAATTGCACTTTCCATCGGCCTTGCGTGAAAGCCACAATGACATCCGGCACCGTATAGTCGATGCGCGTAGAGCCAAAATCCCAACCTGGCCGGGGATTGAGCCGCCGGATGCTTGCTATGGCGCTTTCGACGCGTTCAAGGCTGCACTCCAACGCCTTGCTTAACCCGATTACATCCCGGGAGGCAAGTGCCTCGAGATGATGCTCCAGGATGGCCTGCGCGATCTGGCGCGTCGCCACGGGCTCGATGCTTGCGCTTTGCAGTGCAAGGCATTCACCCACACTGCGTGCCGCAATACCTGCCGGCTCCAAGGACTGGACCAGACGCAAACCTGTCCTCATCTCCTCGGGAGCTACCGGGGGCGTCAATGGGAGAATTTCTGAAACTTCGTCCAACGAGGTGCGTAAATAACCGTCGTCATCCAGTGATTCCACGATAGCCAGTGTGATGCACAAATCCCTGGATGACAGTGGCATGAGCTTGAGCTGTCCCGTCAAATGCATGGCCAATGTAATTACGCATGGTGTCAAGTCCATTGCGGAGGTGTCACTCCCTTCTGTAGGGCGACCTGCCACATGTCGGTCCATCATCCAGAGCTCCCGATCATTCGTTGCGGCGGTGATCGGGCTGCTCTGCGCGTCAGCTTGCGCATACGCAGGAGCGTCTTCATCCTCCTCCAGAAACGGGTTGTCGTCGAGCTTGCTGCGCACCAGAGCAGAAAAATCCAGCGAAGACATTTGAAGCAATTGCACCGCCTTCTGCAGGCGGGGTGAAAGCGTTTGGTTTTGCCGGTGACCGACAATGAGGTGCAAGGAGCCCATGGTTTTATCGTACTCACAACATTCAAGCCAATTGTTCGGAAACGGTCGAAACCGTTACGCAGCAAGCTGCGTGCCGCCCGTCAAGATAAGAATTGAATCGATACACTTTGGGCGCGATTCCTGCCCCTATCAAAGTCCGTGAGCGATGAACCGATTGTCTTGCTCTAGAAGATGGCTTTGTACCTGCGGTAAGCCAGGTAAAAAATCCAAAATTGAAAAAATTTCTGCAATAACTTCTTTTCAGTATTCGTAAATGGCTCAGTCGCCCATTTCAGCAATGGACCATAAGATAGGTGCTTGATATGCGATACAAACAGAATTTCCCATCCGACAGCTCAGCAGTTGCGCCGACGCGTGCCCGTATGGCAGAGAGCAGTTTGCGACTGGTGGCCTTGCTGTCCATCATTTCTGTCCTGGGCCTCATAGTCTTCTTTTGGCTGGTGGTGCAGTCAAGCATCTGGGCAAGACAGGCGGAGGAGGGCAGCGCCTTGGTGAGTGCTCAAGCACTTATACGTCTGTCAGAACAGGACGTGAAGGCCAACGGAAATTCGGTGTCGAATGCAGTAGAGCAGGCAATGGGTTTGCTGACAGCATTGGATAACGAGATTCCTCCCGGTATGCTGCTGGATAAGAATGGAAAGATTTTGATGGCTGCATCGGCGGATTTTCGGGGAATCGAAAACGCCGTTGCCTCTGCCATAGCCGCCGGTTCCCCCGTTCAGGGCTGGTTTGCCATTGCGGACGCTGCAGGTCGAAAGTGGCGCGCCAATATAATTGCTTCATCAATGGGGTGGAGTTGGATGCCCTTGATTCCTTGCCGAAATTTTGATCCGTTTTGCTCTTCAGCGGTTCGGTGGATTGCAGCAGCGATGTTGATGCTGCTTGCTATCACCTGGCTATTGCTGTTGCGTACCCTTAGGCATCGGCACAGCATCGATATTCCAAGGAAAAAAGTTGAGCAAGGTTCAAAAATGACGGACGGCCAGGATCCCGACCGAGAAAACCACATGGCAATCATAGGCCGATTGGCCCGCATCTTTGCCCATGAGTTCAACAACCAGTTGGGAGTCATAAGCAACAGCGCCCACCTCATCGAGCGCCGCGCGCAAGATCCACGCCTTACCTTACCGGCGCAAGCCATGCTGCGTGCGGTAGATTCCGCAACGCTCTTCACCCGCCGTCTGCAAAAGCTATCTGCTGCCCCCAGCTCTACTTCTCAATCACTGGACTTGGCTCATTGGCTGCCGAGTCTGGAGGCAAGTTCCTCCATGGTTCTTGGAAAGCGCATTGCGCTGGAGGTGCGGCCGCCGCAGCACAGCACGAAAATACACATCGCTCCCGATGAACTTGAATTGGCATTGACCAGCATCCTGATATGGGTGCGGGAGTCTTTCCGCAATGGTGCGAAAGCTATCGTGCATGTGAAGCGTCTGGATGCCGGTGATAAGCGGCAACTCCACTCGGAAAACCATGTGGCTCTCTGCGTAAATGCATCGGCACACGCCGATGTGCCAGATGATGAACATATGCCTGCAACTTGGTCTCCGGCGGCTCAGTGCCGTCCTTCAGAGTTGGCGATGGTTTATAAGCTGTGTGGCGGTGCGGGTGGAACTGCCTGGGCATTTTGTGAGCCGGAAAAACGCATTTCGGTCTGTTTGATACTTCCGTGTCCCCCTTCGGACCGATGAGAAGAATTCATCCAGTTGGCTTCATTGCATCAGCGAGGGAGACGGCGTCGCAGGATTTTGAAAACAGTCAACAGGATCACGGCGCTTGCCATGGCAACGAGAATTGAAACGAGGTTTTCATCATGCGGATTTTCCATCCAGGGGCTTAGCAAGGGAGATATCAGCCAACCTCCGATTAACGAACCTGTCATTCCCAAACCGACATTCAGTAATACTTGTTTTTCAGCGGCTTGCTCCATCAGACCTGCGATCCAGCCTACCAGTTCGCCCACCAGAAGCCAAATGAAAAGAATTGCCATGATGCCCTTGAAAGTAGTAGGTTTACTTTTCGAGGAGCAAAAGACATGCCTGCTGCAAGTTGAGTTCAACGGTGTCTGCGCTGTGCCTTTGTCTGAGTAAGACAACGCCGCTATCGGAATCATGTCAGGGACTTCCTATTGAACCCAGAAAATCGAAGATTTGCGTTTGAGACCAGGTGCGGCCGGCTAGGTGCGGCCGGCCAGGTGCGGTGCCGCAGAGTGCACGCCAAGGCAAAGCAACGGCGTTTCAAGGGTTCTGTGAGGCAGGGAACAACGTCCTCTGGGCACGTTAATTGCCGTGATGCGAAGCGGCGCTGCAGTTCATTCTCAACAAAATCCCATGGGTTGAATTCATGGCGCCGTATCTGTTCCACTCTCTGGAGAAATCGATATGAAAAAATTTTTCAAATCTGTCCCCTTGCTGATGACCACCTGCACGCTGATGGCGATGGGAGCCGCGCAGGCCCAGACCACTGGCACCTCCAGCAACCCGCCTTCAACCACGTCTGGCACCGGCACCATGGATCGAGCCGCTGGAACAGGGCAGTCCCAGACTGGAAGCACCACTGGCACCGATAATCTGGGCAACCGGCAAATGCCTTCCCAAAGCCCCAGCGATCAGGGGTCCACCGGAAATTCCTCCACGAACAGCGGAGATGCCAACCAGACAAACCAAGGTAGCTTGAACAATGGACGTGCACGGCCTGCACGTAACGACCGAGGCTGAGTCTGGGGTAGCGCACTTCACTTCCGCCGGGGATGGCCGATAATCGGCCTGCCCCGGCGGTGGATTTTTACGCGAGACCGTGGGCCGGATCTTGCGCATGGAAGTGACCCTATCCCCCGCGCGCTGAAAACACTGCCAAGCCTGCACGGGCCAGGCAGGCCTCCTGAGGTTTGAGTTTGCGGTCGTTCCATGACCCATGGGAACGCTGTTTGCCTGAGCAGCAGGTATGAAAGACGAAAGCCACTTTACTGACCAGGCGGCCGCGCGCGATGCCGTGACATGGGCACTTCCCACCATTGAACAGGCATTGGGGCGGCCGGGGATGCATGCCAGCAAGGCGCTTCATCTCGTAGTGCTTGACCCTGCCATGCTTTGGGGAACATGTCCCTTTGAAGAGGCCATTCTCTATGAGCATTCGGTGGGGGATAGAACCACCTGGGAGTCTGATCACGCCGCATTTGCGCGCGACAAGGCGCGCCTGAGTTGGCGCCATCGTGTCAACAGCCGGTTGCTGTTACAACCCTCTCCGCACCTGTTTTTGCACGACGATCGGTTTTTGTGGGGAGGCGTCTGGCTTGACGGCATAGTGGTCGGTGCAAGCGGGACGCTACCATCATGGGATGAGGCCTGCGCCATGGTCGTGGCGGTCTACATGCGCGCAGCGGCACTGGAGCGCTCTGCGCAGATTTCGGGTGCTGCAAAGCTCCAGGACAATGGCGTCTGAAACCAGGCGGACATGCTTTGCTGTCAGCGAGCTTGGAGTCAAGAAGAGGATCCCCATTCGCCTCGACTTAAATTTTCATCGGCATAGCTTTTGAGGCGGTTGTAAAGCGTCTTCAGACTGATTCCCAATACCGCTGCAGTGCGCTCTTTTTGATACTTGCATTGCTTCAAGGTCGCCTCAATGATGAGCCGTTCGGCTTGGGCCATGGACATGCCCACCTGCAGATTCAAGGTATCTTCGTCAAGCGCTGTCCCAAGATGCTCGGACCTCGCGTCTGCCATAGCCGGTGCGTTGGTACCCGTCAATGGTATTTCGCCCGCCAGCAGGGAGTCGAGCGAGCCGCTGCTGTTTCCCGGTAGCCACTCGCCATCCAGCCACGTGCCCGGCGTCATGACATAGGCGCGCTGTATTGCATTGCGCAATTCGCGCACATTCCCAGGCCAATGGTGTCGGCTCAGCTGCTCCACTGCCGCGGTGCTCAGCTGCTTTTCTTCCCCTTCGGCAGCCGAGATCGCCTTGAGGAAATGTCGCGCCAGCTGGGGAACATCCTCCAAGCGCTCGCGTAGCGGAGGCAAGGCAAGGGGGAACACATTCAAGCGGTACAAAAGATCTTCGCGAAACCGGCCTTGCGCTACGGCCTGAAATGGACAGCGGTTGGAGGCCGCAATGATTCGCACGTCTGCCACCTGACTTTGCGTTGAGCCTACGCGAGTGAAGCGACCGGTTTCAAGAACTCTCAGCAGTTTGACTTGCAAGTCCAGCGGCATCTCGGTGACTTCGTCCAGGAACAGAGTGCTGCCGCAGGCCTGTTCGAAAAAGCCCTGATGCTGGCGGTCCGCGCCTGTAAAGCTGCCTTTTTCGTGACCAAAAATCTCGCTCTCTATCAGCAGAGGTGAAATTGCACCGCAATTGATGGCAAGGAAAGGTTTGTTGCGGCGCGCACTGAGGTCATGCAAGGTCTGGGCAACCACTTCTTTACCAGTGCCACTTTCCCCGGTGATAAACACAGTCACGGAAGTGGCGGCGACACGACTTAACTGTTGATAGACACGCTGCATGGCAAGAGAGCTGCCCCACAACTTTCCGAAACTTCCTTGGGCCGTCGCAGACCTGGGGGGGGGCTTGGCTTGCCTTTGCAAAGGCTTGAGAAAGCGCGACAGTATGCTTTCCAATTGGGGTATGCCGACGGGCTTGACCAGATAGTCCAGCGCGCCGCGTCGAAGCGCTTCAATGGACGAGTCCAAGCTGGCATGTCCCGTGACCAGCACAAATTTCGACTGATCCGCTGCCTTTGTGTCAGCGAGCAAATCCAAGCCGTTGCCATCCGGAAGTTGCAGGTCCAGCAGCACCAAGTTGGGCTGCTGCAAGGCGATTTGCCGGCGCGCATCCCGCAACGAATGCGCCACCGATACAGAAAATCGTTCGCATCCCACCAGCTCGCGCATTGTTGCAGCTGAGTCTGCGTCGTCATCAACAATCAGCACATGCTCCATTTGAACATCTCCATCTTGGCGCCCAAAATGGAGGGGCCAAGTCTTCAATGATGGAGCAGTTTTTGCATGCAGTCTCTAAAAGTTTGTAGGACAAAACGAGGTTTTGCACAGGAGAAAGGCTCAAGCCCCCATGCTGCAGCATGATTGCTCAGCCGCAAGACCCATGGAAGGCTGGTTTGGCGCCGAGTTCAACGCCGCTTACCGCCCAGCCCCTGGGTTTTGAGCTAGTAACGCGTCAGGTCGCTCGCTGTTGTATCGCCCGATGCCCTCGCGCGCCGCCAGCTGCGCCAGGGTCTGCTGTGCAATCGGCGATGTGATGGGCCGACTCAAGTGAATCGAAGGGCAACGAAGCCTTGCTTTTCCTTCCCGGTAAACCCTCGAACGAGGATGGTAGAGCATTGCGCCGAAGAAGACCTAGCTGCAGAGTGAGGATATGTCCGTCCCAACCCGGCACCGCGCAAGTAGGCGCATGGCCGAATTCGGCGGTTTCACAGTCGGCTTGAATGCTATATTTATAATAGCAAAATAGGATTCACATACAAGGAAGCCAGATGTCTGACATCACACCGGACCACGCCGAGGAAGCATTGGGAGATGCTATCGACAATGCGGTCCCCACACGCGGATACCAGATGCTTCCTGTGGTCGGGTTGGGAGGTTCGGCGGGCGGGCTGGAATCGCTGCGGGGATTTTTCTCGCATGCCAATCCCCAGGCCGGGGTGGCCTATGTGGTGGTCATGCATTTGTCCGCAGAACACGACAGCATTCTGGCGGAAGTGCTGCAACGCTGCACATCCATGCCGGTGCTGCAGGTGCGTGACACCATCAAGGTGGAGCCCAACACGGTCTATGTGATCCCTCCAGGCAGAGCACTGGAAACTTTTGACGGCTACCTCCAGCTCGGAGACTTGCCCTTGGCGCGGCATCGTCACATCACCGTGGACATTTTTTTCCGCACGCTTGCGGACACCCATGGGCCGCATGCTGCAGCCATCGTGCTGTCCGGTGCGGACGGGGACGGCGCCATAGGCATCAAGAGGATCAAGGAGCGCGGCGGGCTCACCATTGCGCAGGATCCGGAAGAAGCCCAGGTGAGGAGCATGCCTTTGGCGGCCATCAACACCGGTATGGTGGATTGGACTTTGCCGGTGTCGCAGATGGCGGCACGTGTGGAGCAGTATCTGAACATGGAGCGTGCTGTACGCCTTCCGCCCGAATCGCATTCGAACGCCGAGGAATCCCTGTCGACGGTCGAACACGATGAGGCGGCATTGCGCGATGTTCTGACCTTTCTTCGCAGCCGTACCGGACGCGATTTCTCCTATTACAAGCGCGCAACGGTCGTCAGACGCATCGGCCGGCGCATGCAAGTCAACAATATTGCAGACTTGGGGGGGTATCTTGATTGTCTGCGTACACGACCCGGAGAAGCTGGCGCGCTGCTGCAGGACTTATTGATCAGTGTCACCAATTTCTTTCGGGATACCGAGTGTTTTGCGGCGCTGGAGGAGCGACTGCCCCATCTGTTTGCAGACAAATCCGGCGCTGATACGGTGCGGGTATGGATTGCAGGGTGCGCCACGGGCGAAGAGGCCTATTCCATCGCCATGCTGCTTACCGAGCATGCCCGGATGATTGACACGCCGCCTGCAATACAGGTGTTTGCCACTGACCTCGATGACAATGCGATTCGCATCGCGCGCGAAGGTATTTATCCCGCGGCAATTGGCGGGGATGTTTCGGAAGACCGCTTGCGTCGTTTCTTTGTCAAGGATGTGCGCGGCTATCGCGTGCGGCGAGAATTGCGCGAGTGTGTACTGTTTGCAGTCCATGACGTATTGCGCGATTCGCCATTCTCTCGGGTCGATTTGGTGTCATGCAGGAACCTGCTGATTTACCTGAGTCGGCAGGCGCAGGCCCGGGTGCTCGACATCTTTCATTTCGCGCTATTGCCTGGCGGAACGCTTTTTCTAGGGTCCTCGGAGTCCATTGAAGAAGCAAGCCAGCACTTCTCGGTGATCGACAAGAAGCACCGCCTTTTCGGGCAGCGCCATACGCCTCGCATCGGCCTGCCTGTGTCTGGAGGAAACAATGCCATCTCGCTGGCTTTGCAAGCGCAGTCATCGGCGCTCAACGGCCCCGTCGTGGCCAACGCGGCGATGGCGCGCCCGCGACAAGATGCTGCACGTGCATCGCTCGAGCTGGGAGGGCGTACGGTGTCCTGGTCCGAAGTGCATCTCAAACTGCTGGAGCATCTGAGCCCGCCTTCGATTCTCATTGACTCCGAGCAGGAAATTGTCCATATGTCGCCCAGTGCGGGGCAGTTTCTGAGCATGGGCGGCGGCGAGCCCACGCGTAATTTGCTGCGCCTTATTCATCCCGCCTTGCGCATTGAACTGCGCGCCGCCTTGTACAAGGCGACAAGCACCGGAGCGCGCGTCAGCGTACCGGCCTCTGCGCTCGAGGTCGGCGGCGAGACGCTGATGCTGGGCATTGATGTCTATGCGGTGTCGGACGTTGCTCCCGGCCTGACGCTCATCATCATCAACATCCTTTCGTCCGATGAGCAGGAAGCAATACAGACGCAGCCAACCGCCTGGGTGCGGCCGGGCGCCGATCACGTAGCCGATCAGTTGGACCGCGAAGTGGAACGGCTCAAGTCCCATCTGCGCGATACGGTGGAGCAGTATGAGACCTCCACGGAAGAGCTCAAGGCCAGCAATGAGGAGTTGCAGGCCATGAATGAAGAACTGCGCTCGGCAACGGAAGAGCTGGAAACCAGCCGCGAAGAACTGCAATCCATCAACGAGGAGCTCACGACGGTCAACCATGAGCTCAAAGGCAAAGTGGATGAACTCGGACACGCCAACAGTGACATGCAAAACCTGATGGATGCCACGGCAATTGCCACCGTGTTCCTCGATCGACAGTTGCTCATCACGCGCTACACGCCATCCGCCGTGACCTTGTTCAATTTCATTGCCACCGACATTGGCCGTCCCCTGGCGCACCTGCATACCCAACTGCATTATCCAGAACTGGTCGCAGATGCAAGGCTGGTTCTCGAGCGTCTGGCACCGGTGGAGCGCCAGATCGGAACTCCTCCAGGCCGTTCCTATCTGGTCAGAATGCTTCCCTACCGCACCGTGGACGACCGCATTGCGGGGGTGGTGCTGACTTTCGTGGACATCACGCAAAGGTTGCTGGATGCCGAGGCCTTGCGCCAGTCCGAAGACCGGTTCAGTGTCATTGTCAATCAGGCTACCGTCGGTGTTGTCCAGGCAGGACTGGACGGGCAAATTACATTTGCCAATCAGCAGTATGCGCAGCTGCTGGGTTATTCACCGGAAGAACTGGTTGGCCTTCAGCTGCTTGACCTGGTGCATCCCGAGGACCGGGCGCAAAGCGCAGAAAAATTCGAGCGCCTCAGCACAGATCGCGAGCAGTTTCATATTGAAAAGCGTTGCCTGCGCAAGGATGGCAGCATGATCTGGCTGTACAACAGCGTCAGCTACCTGGCGGACCCGCAGGGCAATCCGGTGTCGGCGATTCTCGTGTGCACGGACATCACCGAGCGCAAGCGCGCGGAAGCAGCGCTGCATGAAAGCACAGAGTGGCTGCGCCTCATGATAGAGAACGCCGTTGAATACGCTATTTTCTCCACGGATCTGCAGCGCCGCATCACTACCTGGAACAGCGGAGCGCAGCGCCTGCTGGGTTATACGGAGACCGAGGCCGTCGGACAGTTCGCCGACATGATCTTCACGGATGAAGACCGCAGCTTGGGAGCACCCGCACAGGAGGCGAATACCGCGCTGTCCCAAGGCGGCGCAGCCGATGACAGGCTGCATAGAAGAAAAGACGGCAGCCATTTCTGGGCCAGTGGTGCGATGATGCCCATGCGCGATGGCAAAGGCCATGCCGTAGGTCTGGTAAAAATCCTGCGTGACCAGAGCAGTCAGCGGGCGACTCAGCAAGCGCTCGAACGCAGCAAGGCGGAACTGGTGGCTGCCTTGCAGGAAAACGAGAAGGCGCGTGCCAAACTGCAGGCCGCGGATGAGGCAAAAGACCGTTTCCTGGCCGTGCTGTCGCACGAGTTGCGCAATCCTCTCGCATCCATCAGCAATGCTTCCAATGTGCTGGCCAACTGGAATCTTGAAAGCACACAACAAGCGCGCGCTGCCGAAATCGTGCAGCGCCAGGCGCAGATCATGAAGGTACTTCTGGACGATCTGTTGGACGTTTCGCGCCTGAGGCTGGGCAAACTCGTTTTGCACCTCGCACAGGTGCCTCTGGGCGAAATCGTGGATTCGGCGCTCGAGTCCACGCGCGGGTTGCTGCAGGCCTCCGGGCATCGGTTGCTGCTGGATTTGCCAAGCACGGCTGTCATGCTCAATGTGGATCCCGTGCGCATTGCGCAAGTCATCTCCAATTTGCTCATCAACGCGATCAAGTACACCCCTTCCGAAGGTGAAATCGAACTAAGCGCAGTGGCCGAGAATGGCTGGCTGACGCTGAGCGTCAAGGACACTGGAATTGGCATGGAGCCTGCGCGCGTGGAGGCCATGTTCGAGATGTTTTCCCAAGAGCAGGGAAATGGTCGGCGCAGTCAAAGCGGATTGGGAATAGGTCTGGCCTTGGTGCGCAACATTGTGGAATTGCACAAGGGGCGGGTGCATGGCGAGAGCCTGGGCCTGGGCAAGGGAAGCCGCTTTATCGTGGAAATTCCCTTGAGCGGGGTGAAAGCCCAGCCGGTCGCATTGCCGTCGGCGCCTGCAGATCAAGCGCAGTCTGCTCGGATTCTGGTAGTGGATGACAACCCGGATGTGGTGTGGACCATGTCCCAACTGCTTGAAGGCTTTGATATCGTAAGCGCGGGCTCGGGCGAGGAAGCACTTGAATTGCTGGAAAAGCAGCAGGTCGATGTCGCGGTTCTTGACCTGGGCTTGCCCAACATGAGCGGGAACGATTTGGCACGTGCGATCCGCTCGCGGTCTTGGGGAGCGAGTGCGTTGATCGTCGCGGCTACAGGTTGGGGCCAGGAAAGCGATCGTCACCTGGCCAGGGATGCCGGTTTCGACGCCCACCTGGTCAAGCCCCTGGACATTGGTGAATTGACGGCCCTGATCCAGCGGCACATGGCAAACACCGGGCAGTGACAAGCGCAGCAGATGCGGGGGCTGCCAACCAGGTACAGCCCTTGTGGTCCTGCTCGCAGTGCACGCTGCGGGCCACAGGGTCAAAGCTCAGCGCCACCGATTTTTTGCTCGGCTGATGTTTCATGCCTCAGCAAACGCCTGCCGGCGCAGCCATGCTCCTAGGTCAGTGGATCCACCACAAAACTTGCCAAGTCTGTTCCTGTCGCAAGGCATTTTGCGTAGCGCTCGGACACCTCCAGCGCTTCGGCAATGGTGACATGCATGTCGAGGTAGCGGTAGGTGCCTAAGCGGCCTAAGAAGGTGACATTTTTTTCTTGCCGGGCACGCTGTACGTAATGCGCGAGCAAGGCCTTTTCGTCCACCAGACGGATGGGATAGTAGGGCGTGTCGTTGCCCTCGCACAGCCGGCTGAATTCCTTGAATATGACGGTCTTGGCATGTTGCTCCCATGGCGCAAAATGTTTGTGCTCCGAGATGCGTGTCCATGGAACAGACATGTCGCAGTAATTGATCACGGCGTTGCCCTGATAATCGCCCGCGTGGTCTTCGCGCACGAAATCCAGCGTACGGTAGCCAAGTCGGCCATCACTGTAGCCAAACCAGGCATCTAGGGGACCGCTGCAAAAGACATGGTCATAGCTTGCAGCCTGTGGACGCTCGAAACGGGTATTCAGATGCACGACCACATTCGGCAGGTCCAGCAGGTTCTCCACGATTTCCGTATAGCCGTCTCGCGGTATGCCCTGGTAGGTGCTGGTGTAGTAGTTGTCGTCATAGTTGAAGCGCATCGGCAAGCGTTTGAGAATGCTTGCTGGCAGCTCGCAAGGCTGCATGCCCCATTGCTTGACGGTGTAGTTCTTGAAGAATGCCTCGTACAGGTCCTTTCCCATTAGTGACAAAGCCTGCTCCTCGAAGTTCGCTGGCGCCGCGCCGATATCCATACCGATTTCTTCGAAGAAGACTTGAGCTTCGGAAGGAGAGAAGGTGCGTCCGAAAAACTGGTTGATGGTCAGCAAATTGAGCGGCATGGAGAACACCCGTTCTCCGGTAATTGCCTTGACGCGATTGGTAAAGGGCATGAACGTTCCAAACTCCTGAACGTAGTCCCATACACGCTTGTTGCTCGTGTGAAAGATATGTGGACCATAGGTATGCACCATGACGTCGGTCGCCTTGTCCCGCGCGGTGTGGCAGTTGCCGGCCACGTGGGGGCGGCCGTCAAACACATCGATATGGTGACCTGCCTTTCCCAATTCCTGAGCGAGCACCGCGCCGGAGAAGCCGGCACCCACAATGGCGATATTTTGGGGCATGAGATGTTCTTCCGATCAAAGGGATACAGGCATTCAGACCACCGAAGTGGGCTGCGCTTGCACCGATGGCCGCAGCGGCACAGGGGTGCTGATGTGAGGCTCGGTCTCGAAGCGCTCCAGCAACTGCGCAATGGCTCTAGCCGTCTGGTCCCAGGAGGTTGCGGCCACCGCTACAGCTGCGCCGTTTTCAAACAGCGTGCGCTCCTCCTGCGTTTGGCTCAGGATGTCCTCGCAGGCGGCAACGAACTCGGCGGCCGTGGCCGCAATCGGCACCACAGCCGAGTACTGCGCGGCCACGTCCGTCACCGGCGTGCTGACCACGGGTTTGCCTGCGGCAAGGTACTCCAGCGTTTTTGTCGGGCTGATAAATCGGGTGGACGCGTTGAGAGCAAAGGGCATCAGGCACACATCCCAGCCCGAGAGGAATGCCGGCAGCTCGTCATAGCGTCGCTGGCCCATCCAATGCACATTGGAGCGCTGGGGCAGCTGTGCCGAATCGACTTTTGCCAGTGGGCCGACCATCACAATTTGCCATTCAGGATGGGCATCTGCCAGTGCAGCGATCAGCCCCAGATCAATGCGTTCATCGATCACGCCGTAATAGCCCAGCCGCGGCCTCGCAAGTGCCGTCTGGTCGGGGTGGTCGGGTAGGTCTCTTTGCCCAAAATGCTCATGATCGACACTGCTGGGAAAGCAATGCACTTCATCATGTTTGCTGCGCTTGGACTCATAGAGACTGCGCCCTCCAGTAAATACAAGATCCACCTTCTCAAACAAGGCTGCCTCGCGTTCGACCAGCGCGGGCGGCGCGAAGGCAAAGGCCGAGAGTTCATCCATGCAGTCATAGATGCTGCCGCGCGGCGCAAGCCCCTCGGCCAATGGAACGGCCATGGGCGTGTAGAACCACAGCAAATACTCATCGATGCCCTCGCGCATCAGATACTCGCTGAGCATGCTGCGCATGGCTTGCATGTGCATGTCGTCAAAGCCCGGCGCTGTGCCGGTCACATGCATGCGCAGCACCTGTACTCCAGCGCAAGGACTGTAAATTTCCAGCCTTGAACGCTCCGCTCCATGCCACGGCTCCTCGACGAAAACAATGGGATGCTTGCGTGCCAGGCGAGACAGCAGTTGCTGGGGACGCTGGTAGACGAAGTCCCAGCGGAGATGGGAGAAAACAATGATGCTTGTCATGGGTGTCTCAGTGGGAGAGTGAAGGAAAGACATGTCCTGGCAACGCCAAACTTGCTGCCAGTGGAGGAGGCGATCGGCATAGGGTTGATGGAGGCGGCGATTGAAGTCACCTTCGTCGGCACGCGGAACGTCCCATAGGCCGGACTGATGCCAGTGACCGTGGATCTGCCAGTCGGGACGGTCAATCAGAGGGTAGAGGCACAGACCGTCTATGGGAATGCCACGCGCGTTGCATGTCGCTACCTCGGCAACCATCTCATCGAACCATTGCGCGCGACCCTCGCCCACATGACCCGTTTCGGTGATGCACAAGGGGCGGCGGTAGCGTTGCCATAGTGCTTCGGCCAGAAGATGAAACGGCCGTCGGCGGCTATCTTGCCTATGCCAGTGCAGGCCTTGCCCGGTACCGTGTTCCCACTGGTTGTTGTGGTAATAATTGATCCCCACCAAATCAAGGTAGTGAGGCGCTCCGCCAAGCTCCGGTGCCACGCGCCCGCAAAGCATGTCCCAGGCTTCGAACTGGCCTTCATGCTCCGCGCAAGCGGCCGC
>Ga0308157_10001180_pt1 | contig 59386 bp, 46 predicted proteins | sample PhyBR1_FD_201035 | JGI IMG/M metagenome (GOLD analysis project Ga0308157, IMG submission 201035) | Phyllosphere microbial communities from UC Gill Tract Community Farm, Albany, California, United States - DLSLB.R1 | ecosystem: Host-associated > Plants > Phyllosphere > Unclassified | place: USA... | reverse complement strand
CTGTCTGCCCATGACGTTTCAAAATGGCACATCAGGTTCAGGATATGCCTGCGGATGATAAGATCTTCGTCATCTAATATATGGCCCCTAAAAACGGGAAGCGTATTGTCATCAAGCCTTGCGTAATAATCTTCAAGGTTTTTTTCGTTCTGTGCGAAACTATACCAGCTGTCGCTTATGGAGGATACTCCCAGGCCGATCATCAGCTGTGTTTTTGAGGCGCTGTAACCCATAAAATTACGGTGCAGCTTGCCATTGTTGGCCGCATCGTACATAGAGTCTGTATCCAGCGCAAAATGGTCCATACCGATCTCATAATAACCTTTTGCTAAAAGGAGTTTGCGGCCTACTTCATAAAGCATGCGTTTCTCCTCATCTTTGGGCAGGTTCTGTTCATCAAAGCCGCGCTGGCCGTTGCCTTTTATCCATGGTACGTGCGCGTAGCTGTAAAATGAGATCCTGTCGGGATTGAGTGATTTGGTCTTTTCAATCGTATCAACCATATTTTCGAGCGACTGGAATGGCAGTCCGTATACCAGGTCGTGGCTGATGGAGGTATAGCCGATCTCTTTGGCCCAGAAACTCACTTTTGCGACATTGCAGAACGGCTGAATGCGGTTTATGGCTTTCTGCACGGTATCATTATAATCCTGTACCCCAAAGCTTACCCGCCGGAAACCGAGATTATAAAACGTTTGGAGATGTTCTTTCGTAGTATTATTGGGATGTCCTTCAAAGCTGAATTCGTATCCCGGTGCCGCATCGGCAAGCTCAAAGATACCATCGATAAGTTCTTTTAGGTTTGCGGGGCTAAAAAAGGTAGGTGTGCCACCGCCCAGGTGCAGCTCTTTTATCCGTGGCCTTTTTTTGAAGAGGTCGCGGTACATGGCCCATTCTTTCAGGACTGCCTTTATATAAGGCATTTCTACCTCATGCCTTTTCGTGATGCGTTTATGGCAGCCGCAAAAGGTACACATGCTCTCGCAAAAGGGCAGGTGTATATAGAGGCTTATACCTTCGCCGGCATTACTTTCATTGAAAGCCTTCAGCATTGTTCCCTGCCATTGCTCTGCCGTAAAACTGCCTTCTTCCCAATAGGGAACGGTTGGATAGCTGGTATACCTTGGGCCCGGCACATTGTATTTTCGAATCATAAGGTTTTCCATGACAAGTATTTTAAGTCAAAATTACGCTGGCAGTGTTGCGTAAAAAATGATAAATGTCAGGTATACTGTTCAGCTATTCAGTAACATTAGTTTTTGCAATATGTTAAAGGCTCACTATATTTGTTTGTTTTAAAAGAGATGTTTTTGAGAACTTTTATATATACCGCCCTTTTTTATCTGATATCCTCAATTCCTGTTTGGGCAAACGGGAACGATTCACTATTCACAAGGCTGGATAAAGCCATTGCAGGCAAAGAAGATTTTGTACGGCAGAAGCAAAAGAGGATCGCCGAATACCGCAGGATGCTTAGTACCAATGCCCGCCCGGATGACAAATTTGAGGTTAACGATAACCTGTACCAAGAGTACCGGAAGTTCAAGATCGATTCTGCGATTTATTATGTGGAAGAAAATATTGCCATTGCGGAAAAACTGAAAAACAAAGAGAAGGAAACGGCCTCGCTTGTAAAACTGGCCAACCTTTATTCTTCTACAGGGCGGTACCGCGAAGCCGAAGGGATACTGAAAAGCATAAAATCGGCAAGCCTTCCCGGTAGTGTAAAGGCATTGTATTATGAATTTTACAGCCAGTTCTATGAGCATTACGCCACAAACAGCTATAGTGAGCATTATGTAACACAGATCGAAGCCTACAGGGACTCTTTGTTGGGGGTGCTCGACAGAAATACCGCCAAATACCACATTAACCGTGCTCAGCGTAACATCTACCTGAAAAACTTCGATACCGCGCAAAAAGACCTGCTGCACCTTATGCGTACCGCAAAGAGCAAAGATGGCGATTACGCGATGTATGTTTATCTTCTGGGTGACATTTACGGCCTGCAGAAGCAGCACGACAAGATGCTGGAGTTTTATATAAGGGCAGCTGTAGCCGACATAGAAAATGCAATTAAAGACAACGCGGCTATACAGAATATTGCCATTATCTGCTATGAGGATAAGGAGATAGACAAAGCCTACAAGTATACGCAATCGGCGCTTGAAGATGCCATTTTTTGTAATGTAAAGTTCCGTACGCTTATGATGTCGGAGTTCTATTCTATTATCAATACGGCGTATCTCGAAAAAGAATCGGAGAGCAAAAGCCAGCTGATGATTTATTTTGTATTGGTCTGCATCCTGACGATTTTCCTCATTACTGCTGTAATCTACGTATACCGGCAGATGAAAAAGGTTTCCAGGATTAAGGAACAGCTGTCGGCGAATGCCGAAGAACTGGCCACATTGAATAAAGAGATACTGAGCGCCAATTCGCAATTGAAGGATATCAATGACGACCTGTTCGAGTCGAACCTCGTGAAGGAAGAGTATATAGCCCGCTTTTTTGATATCTGCTCAGCTTACATCAACAAGATGGAAGGATACCGGAAAATGTTGTACCGGAAAATGCAGGACAAGAAGTATGAAGACCTCATGAAGACACTGCGCTCAACAAGTGTGACCGATGATGAGCTGGAGGAACTCTACCAGAATTTTGATACTATTTTTATAAGCCTTTATCCAACATTTGTAGAAGACTTTAACGCACTGCTGAATCCCGATGAACAGGTGCTGCCAAAACCCGGAGAAATACTCAACACCGAGTTGCGTATCTTCGCGCTTATCCGCCTTGGTATTAACGACAGCGCCAAAATTGCAGCCTTCTTAAGGTACTCTCTCAGTACAATTTACAATTACAGGACGAAGGCGCGCAACAAAGCAGCCGTTTCCCGTGATACGTTCGAAAACCTTGTGGCACGTATAGGTATCATCCAGGAAAAGCAGTAATGTATAGTTGTTGTATAGTTGTCTGAGGCGCTTATACCTACTCCTGAATCCACTACTTTTTTTAAATATTATTACAGATTAAATAACTGAATATCAGAATATTGATTTTTTAAAATACTCCTTTTTTTAACCAGTTTTCCAGGCTTGGCTATAACGTTATAGTTTTACAGTACTAAACCCGTTTTGTGTAGCGGGTAATTTATTGTAACCTACTATAATATATATGAGAAAATTTGTTTCAATGCTTCTTGTTGTGGTGACTGGATTTGCGGCTTACGCACAGCAGCAAAAAGATCCCAGGATGGATGCTTTCATCGATGGGCTTATGGCAAAAATGACCCTTGAAGAAAAATTAGGCCAGCTCAATCTTCCGAGTGAAGGCGACATCATTACCGGCCTTGGAAGCAACAGCAATATCGCGGCTAAGATCCGTAAAGGACAGGTAGGCGGAATGTTCAATATAAAAGGTGTCCAGAAAATAAAAGATATACAAAAAATCGCCGTTGAGGAGAGCCGCATGAAGATCCCGATGCTTTTCGGGATGGATGTGATCCACGGTTATGAAACCGTATTCCCGATTCCACTGGGTATTGCGTGTACCTGGGATATGGCAGCGATAGAGCGCTCAGCACAGATTGGCGCCATTGAAGCGAGTGCCGATGGTATCAACTGGACTTTCAGTCCAATGGTAGACATATCGCGCGACCCGCGTTGGGGCCGTGTTTCTGAGGGTAGTGGTGAAGACCCGTACCTAGGTGGCCAGATAGCAAAAGCCATGGTGAGGGGCTATCAGGGCAAAGACAATACTTTTTCTGAAAAATTCAATATCCTGGCGTGTGTAAAGCACTTTGCGCTATATGGAGCTGGTGAGGCCGGAAGGGATTATAACACAGCTGATATGAGCCATATCAGGATGTACAACGAATATTTTTATCCGTATAAAGCAGCTGTAGAGCAGGGCGTAGGTAGTGTGATGGCGTCGTTTAATGTAGTAGATGCCGTTCCGGCACATGCCAACAAATGGCTGCTTACCGATGTATTGCGTGACCAATGGAACTTTAATGGCTTTGTTGTGGCCGACTATGGTGGTATAGCCGAAGTGGTAAACCACGGGCTTGGCGATCTTCAGCACGCATCGGCGCTGGCGCTGAATGCCGGACTTGATATGGATATGGTTTCTGAAGGATACGTGAACACAATTGCAAAGTCTATAAAAGAAGGAAAGGTAACAATTGCACAGGTAGACCAGGCATGCCGTCGCATACTTGAAGCTAAATATAAGTTAGGGCTCTTTAAAGATCCGTATAAGTTCTGCGATGTAAAGCGGGCTAAAAAAGATATCTATACTAAAGAACACAGGGCTGTTGCCAGGAAAACCGCTTCTGAGAGTTTTGTTTTATTGAAGAATGAGGGCAATGTACTGCCGCTTGACAGGAAAAAAACGATTGCCGTCATCGGCCCGTTAGCCGATTCAAGGTCAAACATGGTAGGTACATGGAGCGTTGCGGCCAAGCTGGACAAGCCAATGAGCCTTATTGAAGGACTTAAAGATGTGGGTGGCAAGAATGCCAATATTTTATACGCGAAAGGGTCTAACCTTTTGGAAGATGCCAAAATGCAGCAGGATGCTACCATGTTTGGCAGGGATATTCCCCGTGACAACAGAACCGAAGAAGAACTGACAAAAGAAGCGCTGGATATTGCCGCAAAGGCAGACGTGATTGTTGTCGCAATGGGCGAAGCGTCTGAAATGAGCGGAGAATCGAGCAGCAGGGCAGATATCGGAATCCCGCAAATACAAAAGAGGCTGCTTGAAAAGCTTGTGGCTACAGGAAAGCCTGTCGTATTGGTATTGTTTGCAGGGCGCCCGATGACATTGGTATGGGAACAGCAGAATGTTTCCGCGATACTAAATGTATGGTTTGGCGGTACTGAAGCCGCTCAGGCTATTGCCGATGTGGTTTTTGGGGATGTAAATCCCGGCGGAAAACTGGTTTCAACCTTCCCGAGGAGCGTGGCACAGATCCCGTTATACTACAACCACCTGAATACCGGAAGGCCGGCATCAGACAAAGGATTCGAGAAATTCCGCAGCAACTACATGGACGAGAAGAACGCGCCGTTATATCCATTCGGTTATGGCCTTAGCTATACTACTTTCAGCTACAGCGATATCGCCTTAAGTAAAAACACTATGGCTGCCGGTGAATCCATTAATGCTACTGTAACGGTTAAGAATACAGGTTCCAGGGATGGCGCCGAAGTGGTGCAGCTGTACATAAGGGATTTGGTAGCGAGCATTTCGAGGCCGTTAAAAGAGCTTAAAGGTTTCGAGAAGATCTGGCTAAAGGCAGGCGAATCGAAAACCGTAACGTTCACTATTACCGAAGAAGAGCTGAAATTCTACAACAGCGCTTTGCAGCACGTGAGTGAGCCGGGAGAATTCCATGTAATGATCGGTACCAACAGCGACGATGTGAAATCGGCCAGCTTTAACCTGAAATAACCAACAAACACAATGATAAAAAAGATAATTGCACTGAGCCTGCTTTGCCTTGCAGGTACGGTAAGCGCACAGCAGAAGCTGCCGGTATACCTTGACGATTCAAAGCCGGTAGAGCAGCGTATTGAAGACGCGCTTTCGCGAATGACTGTAGAAGAAAAAGTAGCAATGGTTCACGCGCAGTCCAAATTCAGTTCGGCCGGTGTGCCAAGGCTGGGCATTCCTGAAAATTGGATGACCGACGGCCCGCACGGCATACGTTCTGAAGTAAAGTGGGACGAATGGGACCAGGCCGGATGGACAAACGACTCCTGTATTGCGTTTCCTGCGCTTACAGCCCTTTCGGCAACATGGAACAGGGAACTGTCTAACGTTTATGGAAAGAACCTTGGCGAAGAGGCGCGCTACCGTAATAAAAATGTACTGCTCGGTCCGGGCATCAATATTTACCGCAGCCCGCTAAACGGCAGGAACTTTGAATATATGGGTGAAGACCCATTCCTTGCAGGAGAGATGGTAGTGCCTTACATAAAAGGCGTCCAGTCGAACGGTGTGGCGGCATGCGTAAAGCATTACGCCCTGAACAACCAGGAAACGAACAGGCATGGTGTAAACGTAATTGTAGATGACCGTGCGCTGTATGAGATCTATTTACCGGCGTTTAAGGCAGCTGTTCAAAAAGGAGGTGCGTGGGCGATAATGGGTGCCTACAACAAATATAAAGGCCAGCACGCCTGCCACAACCAATACCTGCTTCAGGATATCCTGCGTAAGGAATGGGGTTTTGATGGGGTAGTTGTTGCCGACTGGGGTGGTGTGCACGATACAAAAGAAGCAATCAAAAACGGGCTGGATATGGAGTTCGGTACCTGGACGGACGGCCTTTCATGGGGTGCCAGTAATGCCTATGATAATTACTACCTTGCGCTGCCCTACCTGAAAATGATACGTTCGGGCGAGGTAGGTACTAAAGAACTGGATGAAAAGGTACGCAATATCCTTCGCCTGGCTTTCAGGACTACGATGGACAGGAACAGGCCTTACGGTTCGTTCGGTACAAAAGAACATTCTGATGCGGCAAGGAAAATTGCGGAAGAAGGTATCGTATTGCTTAAGAATAAAGGCAATGTGCTGCCTATCGATTTAAATAAAAAGAAAAAAATTGTTGTGGTAGGTGAGAATGCCATCAAAATGATGACGGTTGGCGGCGGAAGCTCTTCGCTGAAAGCCAAGTATGAAATTTCTCCGCTCGACGGTATTAAGAAAAGAGCCGGTAAAGATGCGGAAGTGGTATATGTGCGCGGTTATGTCGGTGATGCCAGTGGCGACTACAATGGTGTGATTTCGGGCCAGAACCTGAAGGATGACCGCCCTGCTGCCGAACTGAAGGCCGAAGCGCTAAAAGCCGTTAAAGGAGCTGATGTAGTGATCTTTGTTGGAGGACTCAACAAAAGCGATTTCCAGGATAGTGAAGGAAACGACCGCAAAGAACTGGAGTTGCCTTACAACCAGAATGACCTGATAAGCGCATTAGCCAAAGTGAATAAAAATCTTGTTTATGTAAATATCTCGGGAAATGCCGTGGCAATGCCATGGGTTAACGAAGTGCCTGCAATCGTGCAGGGATGGTTCCTGGGTTCGGAAACGGGCAATGCGCTGGCATCGGTACTTTTCGGCGATGTAAACCCATCCGGGAAACTGACTTTTACTTTCCCTGTGAAGCTGAAAGATAATGCGGCACACGCTGTGGGTGAGTTCCCGGGCGGTGATGAGGTAACCTATCATGAGGGTATTTTTGTAGGCTACAGGTGGCATGAGAAGGAAAAAGTAAAGCCATTGTTCCCTTTTGGACACGGTATCAGTTATACCACATTTAAATACAGCAATGTTACCGTCGACAAAAAAGAGATAGGACAAGGCGATAAGATTACCGTTTCGGTTAAAGTAAAGAATACCGGAAAACGCGGCGGTTCTGAAACAGTACAGTTATACATAGCCGATACACAGTCTTCTGTGCCGAGGCCGTTAAAAGAGCTGAAAGGCTTTGATAAAGTATATCTTAAAGCCGGTGAGGAGAAGACCGTAAGCATAACGATCGACAAAGATGCGTTAAGCTATTTTGATGAAAAGAAACACGAATGGGTTGCTGAGCCTGGAGAATTCCAGGCGATTATTGGCGCGTCTTCGGATGATATTAAGGGTTCTTCGGCATTCAGGCTAAAATAAGTTATTGTGACAGAGAAAGAGAAAGGCAAACAGGGCTTGCTTTACAATCCCAATCACGCCCCGGAACTTACATGGCAACGCATCGCCTGTAAAGACCTTTGCCTGGAATATAACCAGACGAAGAATTCGGATCTTGATAAGAGGGATGCGCTGATAAAACAGATTGTCGGGAAAGTAAGGGATAACTTCGTGATCGAGTCTTCATTTTGGTGCGATTACGGATACAACATTGTGTTGGGCGAAAATTTTTACGCGAATCACAACCTTGTTATCCTCGATTGCGCAACGGTAGCCTTTGGCGATAATGTTTTTATTGGGCCAAACTGCAGCTTTTATACCGCGGGGCATCCTGTCGGGGTAAAAGAAAGGAATGAAGGCCTGGAGTATGCCCGCCCGATTACCGTGGGCAACAACGTATGGCTTGGTGGTAATGTGGTGGTTTTGCCCGGCGTTTCGATCGGTAATAATTCAATCATAGGCGCGGGCAGCGTGGTTACAAAGGACATTCCTGATAATGTGATCGCGGTTGGCAACCCGTGTAAGGTGATACGAAAAATAGAAGAGAATAATTAAGTTAAGTTTAGGGTGTTTTTATTGTTAGCAGGGCTGTTATCGGAAGATACGGCCCTGCTTTTTGTTTACGAATTATACCACAGCCATAATTATAGAGTTACGCAATAACATATAGGTTTAGGTTTTATGTTAAGTTGGAGTCCCTTCAGGTCTGAGATCTGCAGGGAATTTTTATATATGAAATAAATCAATATAAAATTAGATTTTTTTCATATAATTTGTATGTTTGCAATATACTATGTTGAATATGAAGAGGGAATACGCTGTAGTAGATATTGAGACAACAGGAGGAAATGCGTCAGGAAGCCGCATTACCGAAATTGCTATCATTATCCATGATGGTAAAAAAGTAATTGACCGTTGGGAAACCCTCGTCAATCCGCAACGGGAAATACCGCTGCCCATCTTTGCGCTTACCGGGATAAACAATGAAATGGTACGCGATGCGCCCATTTTTGACACCATTGCCGAAAAAGTAGCTGAAATGCTCACCGACCGTATATTTGTTGCGCACAATGTGAACTTTGATTATTCCTTCGTTCGGCACCAGCTGGAGCAATCGGGTTACCGATGGACTGCCAGGAAATTGTGTACCGTGCGCGCGGCCCGGAAGATAAAACCGGGACTTCGTTCCTATAGTCTTGGCAATCTTTGCCATTCCCTGGATATTATTTTAGAAAACCGCCACCGTGCTGGTGGAGACGCCGATGCCACAGCCATATTGCTTTCGCGCCTTCTGGAATGGGATGAGGAGGGCGAGATAGAAAAGATGGTCAAGAAAACTTCGCAGGACCAGCGCCTTCCGCCAAATCTTCCCCCGGCAGACTTTGACCAGCTGCCCGAAAAACCGGGAGTTTATTATTTCTACAACCGCGAGAAAAAAGTAGTTTACATAGGCAAGGCTGTTAACCTGAAAAAGCGGGTTGCATCACATTTCAGCGGGCATAAGATCACACCGCAGCGACAGCATTTCCTCAAGGATATACACAGCATTTCTTTTGAGGTATGCGCTACCGAACTTATGGCGTTGCTGCTGGAGTGTACCGAGATTAAAAAACTGTGGCCGGTATACAATACTGCCTTGAAACGTTTTGAATCGCAATTCGGATTGTATGAGTATGAAGCCCGCAGCGGTTACCGCTATCTCGCCGTTGGAAAGCTGGCAAAGCACCAGTCGGCAATTGAGGTTTTTCATTCGGAGTATGAAGGTATCAATATGCTGCGAAGCCTCGCTGAAAAATTTGGCATTGATCACCGTTTTTGCAAGTACGGAAAAGCAGGGGAGGGCGATGGTGTCCGCCAACCGGATATGACAGGCCTGCCGGCAATGGAGGAACACAATACATTGGTGAGCGATGCGATCAGCTTCATTGCTGCCAGTAAGCCAAGTTTTGCCATTATTGATAAGGGTAGATATCCGGAAGAACGAAGCTGTATCTGGGTGGAAGATGGGCACTTCTATGGTATGGGATACATCAGCAGCGACATCGGATTTACGGATCCTTCAGATGTAAAGGAATACGTAACTCCGCATAAAAGCAACCAGTACATCATGCAATTGCTCTACACTTTTGCCGAAAAATATCCTGCCAGGGTAAAGTATAAAACTTTACTTGCGGAAGTATAGTGTATCATTTGTTCAATATCTTTGAGCAACCTATAACCTTATCAATATGAAAATACAAGACGTAAAAGCCATAATTACAGGAGCAACGGGCGGCATAGGATACGCAACAGCTAAATTGCTGAAAGATTCGGGCGCAGCGGTTGTAATCTGCGGAAGGGACGCAAACAAAGTAAAGCGTGTAGCTGAAGAACTGGGCGTTCATGGCGTGACAGCGGATGTGGCAATAGAAGAAGATATTACTAACTTATTCCGTTTCGCGATAGAAAAGATGGACGGTGTGAATGTTCTGGTAAATAATGCCGGTGTCGGTGGGTTCTCTGCACTTACAGAAACTTCAGTGGCAGATTTTCAGGCTTTATGGGAGGTAAATGTGAAAGGCCTTTTTATGGCGGGTAAAGAAGCTGCCAAGCATTTTAAACAACAGAACTACGGTAATATCATCAATATAGGGTCTACCGCAGCACGGAGTGGTTTTGCCAAAGGCTCTGCATACGTGGCAAGCAAGTTTGCCGTTTCCGGACTTACAGAATGCTGGCGTGCCGAACTCAGGCCGAATAACATAAGGGTAATGCAGATAAATCCCAGCGAAGTAATTACCGACTTTATTACGAAAACCGGATTTGAGATTAAGAACGAAGACCGTAAGCTGAAACCTGAAGAAATTGCCCACGTTGTAGTGAGTATGCTTAGTATGGGCGATGTAGGCTTTATACCTGAAGCATCGGTTTGGGCAACTAATCCATGGTAATTTACAACTGATTTTACACGAGATCCTTGCCCAAATACGCGGATATGGGTATTTTTGCCGTTATGGCAAAACTTATCAATCTCCGTATTTTTCCGCGTTTTTTTCAATCCTCAAGTGCGGGCGGTATACTATTGTTGCTTTGTGTCGCCCTGTCGCTGGCAATAGCCAACAGCGGCGCACGGGAATGGTTTGCATCACTGCTTGATACCGGGATTGGTTTTGAGACCTCATCCCTGCATTTGCGCTATCCTGTATTGTTGTGGATTAACGACGGGCTTATGGCTGTTTTTTTTCTGTTGGTCGGCCTGGAGATAAAACGGGAGGTGTTGGAAGGCGAGCTTTCGTCCGTCCGTAAAGCCTCATTGCCGGTACTCGCAGCGATAGGAGGGGTTGTGGCCCCCGCGTTGATTTATACCCTGTTTAACGGGGGCAGTCCCGAATACGCGAAAGGGTGGGGTATACCCATGGCTACCGATATTGCTTTTGCCCTGGGAGTATTGTCGCTGCTCGGCAACAGGGTACCTTCGGGACTTAAGATTTTCCTTGCGGCACTCGCTATTGCAGATGACCTCATGGCTATACTCGTAATCGCGCTGTTCTACTCTACCGAACTTCATTTTGATTACCTTGGTTATGCCGCTGCGGTATTTGCTTTCCAGATTGCGCTCAACAGGCTGGGAGTTAAAAATATACTGGCATATGTGTTGCCCGGTGCGGTAATGTGGTATTTTATACACCATTCGGGCATTCACGCTACCATAGCGGGTGTTCTTACCGCAATAACACTTCCTACAAATGACACTGCTGATGATTCGCCACTCGAAAAGCTGGAACATTTTCTCACAAAGCCGGTTAATTTTATAATCATGCCTGTTTTTGCTTTAGCCAATACCAACATCACTTTCGAAAGCGGCATGGCAGAAGGGCTTACAGGCAGTTTGGGATTGGGGATATTGCTAGGCCTGTTTTTAGGCAAGCCTCTTGGTATTTTCCTTATGTCATTCCTTTCTGTAAAGGCAAAGGTTTCCGAACTCCCCGCAGGAACCCATTGGTGGCATGTATTGGGGCTTGGCCTGCTCGGGGGTATAGGGTTTACCATGTCCATTTTTATAGCATTGCTTTCTTTTGATGAAGTTCCGCTACAGACAGAAGCCAAGTTTGCCATTCTGGTTGCATCGGTACTTTCGGGTGTTGCCGGATACCTGCTGCTTAGAAGCTATAACAGGTCTGGAATTGTATCGGATTAAGTAACTGATATTGCATTCTATAGGCTCCTAATATGCAATACTGCATAGAGATTAAAGGTGATGCTTTAAATAGGGTGCTGTCCTGCTTTCCGGGTTCTTGGCTATTTCTGTTGGTGTCCCTTCGGCAACTACAGTACCTCCTTTGTTGCCTGCACCAGGCCCGATATCAATCACCCAGTCACTTTGTACGATCACATCCATGTCATGTTCTACTACGATCACGGTATTGCCGGCATCGACCAGCCCTTTTAGCTGCACCATGAGCTTTTCTACATCAGATGGGTGCAGCCCCGTTGTTGGCTCATCCATAATGTACAGTACGTTACCCTGTTGCGCCCGCTGAAGTTCCGTTGCCAGCTTGATGCGCTGCGCTTCGCCACCGGAGAGTTCTGTAGCAGGCTGGCCCAACCGAAGATATCCTAAACCTACCTGACGTACGACATCCAGGGCATGCGCGACCGTTTTCTCGTTATGGAAAAAGTCATACGCCTCATCTACGGTCATCCCCAAAACTTCCGCGATGTTCCTGCCTTCATATTCCACTTCGAGAGTGTGGGCATTATATCGCGTGCCATGGCATGTGGGGCATGGAGAATATACGCTGGGCAGAAAGAGCAGCTCTACCATCACGAAACCTTCACCCTGGCAATGCGGGCAACGGCCTTTTGTTACATTAAAGGAGAACCTTCCGGCATCATACTTCCTTGACTTCGCCAGTTTTGTCGCGGCAAATAATTTCCGGATGTTATCGAAAAGGCCTGTATACGTGGCAAGGTTAGATCTTGGCGTCCTGCCTATTGGTTTTTGATCGACTACCACCAGCCGTTTTATAGCTTCAAGGTCTTCGGTAATAGTTCCTCCAAGCGTTTCGACACTTGTTTGCTCCAAAGGATTTTCATCGGTTTCTGTAGTGGTAGCTATCGATGTGCCAAGTTGGGTTGCAACCAGTTCAACCAAAACCTGGCTGACAAGTGTGCTTTTTCCGGAACCCGATACGCCTGTAACGCTTGTAAATACACCTAACGGAAAACTGACCGACAGGTCATTTAGATTATTTCTCGTTACGCCTGTTAGTTTAAGCCATCCCTTTGGAGTCCTGGCTTTGTGGGTTGTCATTTTACGGTCGCTGAAAATATAATGGCGCGTTATCGAATCCTCCACATCTTTAAGTCCATCTGGAGGACCGCTATACAGCACCTGTCCCCCGGATTCCCCGGCTGCAGGGCCTACGTCGACGATCCAGTCGGCTTGCCGTATAACATCAATCTCATGCTCGACGACAAACAGCGAATTGCCCGATGCCTTAAGCCTGTCCAGCGATCGTAATAATGCTTCGGTATCCGCGGGATGCAGCCCGGCGGAGGGTTCGTCAAGTACATATACCACACCGAACAGGTTAGAACGTACCTGGGTAGCAAGCCGAAGCCGCTGTAATTCGCCCGGCGAAAGGGTAGGGGTAGTGCGCTCCAGCGTAAGATAACCAAGGCCAAGATCCAGGATCACGTTAAGCCTTGCCAGAAGGTCTTCCGCGATACGATAGGCTACAATGGTTTTTTCAGGGTGTTCTTTATCGCTTTTTGCCAGTTGTCCGGACAATGGTTTTGCAAATGCCGCAAATATTCCCGCCATATCTTCCAAAGGCACGCGGCTCATTTCTGCAATGTCCTTTCCTGCAAACGTAACCGACAACGATTCTTTACGCAGCCGCTTTCCCTTGCACAACGGGCATTCACTACTGATCATGTATTGCGATACCCGTTTCTTCATCAGTGCACTTTGCGTGTTGGAGAACGTATGCATTACATAGCGCTTTACACCCGTAAATGTGCCCATATAATCTGGCGGCATTTTTTTCCTTACCGCCTCCCTGGTCTGCTCAGGGCTAAGTCCGGGGTACACGGGTACTACCGGTTGCTCATCAGTAAAAAGGATCCAGTCGCGGGTTGCTTTTGGGAGGTCCCTCCATGGAATATCGACATCGTGACCCAGGGTTACCAGTATATCCCGCTGGTTTTGCCCCTGCCATGCCAGAGGCCATGCGGCAACTGCCCGCTCCCTAATGGTTAAAGAGTCGTCAGGGACCATAGATTTCTCTGTTACTTCATACACCTTTCCCAAGCCATGGCACTGGGGGCAGGCACCTTCGGGCGTGTTGGAAGAGAAGGCTTCGGCATAGATTATGGACTGGCCCCGCGGGTAATCACCGGCGCGGGAATAAAGCATCCTGAGCAGGTTGGACAATGTGGTCACGCTCCCTACAGAGGAGCGGGTACTCACAGCCCCGCGCTGCTGCTGTAAGGCAACGGCAGGCGGAAGCCCTTCTATCGAATCCACTTCGGGTATCGCCATCTGGTTGAAAAGTCGCCGTGCGTAGGGCGATACAGAATCGAGGTACCTGCGTTGCGCCTCGGCGTATAATGTACCGAAAGCAAGGGATGACTTTCCGGATCCCGAGACACCGGTAAACACTACAAGTGCGTCGCGGGGTATGGTTACATCGATATTTTTCAGGTTATGCTCGCGTGCGCCTTTTACGTTTACAAATCCGGTAAAGGCACTATTTATCGTTGAGGTGTCTTTTGGCATTTCGGTATTAATATAGGATATTGCAAAGTTAATTTTCTTTCCGCCGGGGTTTGCTAAAGAAAATACAAACTATGTGTTGATGATAGTAGTCTGTGCGGGGTAACCAGTTTCTTTAAAGTGATTTTATTGATGCGCGGGGCCTTGGTAATAATTGCCGCCCGGAGATTCTGATGTAAATTTTCCCTTTTATATCCATGCATCAATCTTTCATCAACTATATAAAGCTACTCGCTATCGCACAGGTAAGCAGGGTTCCCTGAAACTATATGAGAAATGTATTGCTTTATCCGGTCCCGTAAGTCATCAATGTCGGATTGTTTTTTCAGGTATCCCTGAGCGCCTAGCTCCCCGGCTTTTTTTATATCCACATGATGTCTTGAGGTACTGTAGATAATTACAGGTACATGGCCATATACAGCTGATTCCTTTAATAGCTTCAGGCAGTCCAACCCATGCATCTCCGGCATATTGAGGTCGAGAAAAATAACATCAGGCAGCTTTCCGGAGCCCAAAATATCCAATGCCCCCAGCCAACCTGAAATTGCGGTACACACTGCCTGATCGCCGGACATTTCTAAGGCGTATTTAAACAGCATCCTGTCATCTTCGTCATCATCAATAAGCAGTATGTGATATTACTTTTCCATAATCTAGGCAGGCAGGAAAAGGTTAAATGTAGCTCCTTCACCCGGTTTGCCATCCGCAGTGATATAGCCGTTGTGCTTAAAGGCAATCTTACTGCAGATCGCAAGGCCAATTCCCGTGCCTTCATATTTGTCTTTTCCATGCAGGCGCTGGAAAGGCTCAAAAATACGCTGGGACTGATCCTGTACGAAACCTATACCATTATCCGCAATGCTGATCATATTGTATTGGTTTTCTGAATCTCCCTCAATATCATTCTTTTCAACCACGGAAGCAGTAATTTTTATAATGGGTACCTTCTCTTGCGATCGGTATTTCAGTGCATTGCTGATAAGGTTTACAAAAAGCTGCCGCATTAGCAGTGGGTGTGCAGGCACGATTGGCAGGCGGCCTACTGCTATCTTAGCGTTGGTGGCCTGTATCTGCTCTGACAGCTCTTCTGTAACTTCATTGACCAATGATTCAAGGTCTGTGTTTTCAAAATCGTTTACATCCGAATTGTTAAGGTGCGAATAATTTAGAAGGTCGTCCGTAAGCTGCTGCATTCTCCGTACTGAGACCATAATGCGTTCTAAATACATTGCCGCATCTTCTGAAATAGTAGAATTGCTGTCCTTGAGTATCATTTTCCCGAAGGTGTGTATCTTCCGCAGTGGTTCCTGCAAGTCATGGCTGGCGATATAGTTAAACGAGGTCAGTTCCCTGTTGCTCTCGAGCAGCTGGCGGTTGTTGTGCTGCAGGGTAATATTTGCAGCCCTTATCTCGGTGATATCTTCTATTGCCAAAAGCAGTAAAGGTTCCCCAAGCACATCGCTGAGTATTGGCCTTATGTTAAGAAGCATAGTCCTTTCCCCTTTGTCGGAAAAGCGTATCTTCAGTTCCAGTCCCTCTATAGTTATTTTATCCTGCAAGGCCCTGGCAAGCTCCCCTTTAAGGTCGCCAATATGCCATTGCACATTTTTAAGGTCGAATATAATTTTGCCCTCGGTATCCTGCTCATTGGTTTGCAGGTATTTATAAAAGGCTGCATTGGCACTCTTGATGCTGAATTCCTTATTGAGTATAACCAACGGCTCACGTATGGTTTGTATAATGGCTTCGGCATACAGCCTTGCTGTAGTAAGCTGCTCCTGCCTGTCGATGAGCTCGTCATTTATCGTTGTCAGTTCTTCATTGTTGGAGCGTAATTCCTCTGTCGAAGTTTCAAGCTCCTCATTGAGCGTCTGCAATTCTTCGCTATTGCTCAGCAGTTCTTCGTTAGCGCTTTGCAGCTCTTCATTAGCCACTTCCTGCTCCTCGGTCACCTTCCGGATGTCGTGGCGTATCTGCTCGATCTCCGCCTCAAGTTGTTTTATCCTTTCCGACTCTGCGTTTTTGCGCTTTGAAACAGCCATGCCTTCATCTGCTATCAATGGCAGCTTGTGGAATAATATCAATATATGGCCTTCTTCATTTGTGTTTTCTAACGGAATGACTTCAAGGCTCACCAGGAAATTCTCACCCTTTAACGCCAGTTGTTCCTTTAATACCGGTTCATTGTCGGTTTTTACCTTTAACAGGGCAGCACGAAGCTCGAACACGAGGTCCGGCCGGAGCATTTTAAATATATTGAAGTTGGGCTTTCCGGGAGGTTGTGACAGGAACTGGCCCGTTTCTCCATGAAAATGGATGATCTCCCTGCCATTATTAATAATTACGCCTGCGGGCGTATATTTTGTAAACAGCAGCTCATTTGCCTTTCTTTGAAAATCCGGTTCATAGGATTTTTTGCGCGGCTCGTTCTGCCTTTCCGTTTCCTCATTTTCAAAACGCTTGTATGGGGCGGGAACAAAGCTTTCCGATGCATTTTTTCGTGCATAGATCTTCTGGCCCTTCAGCAAGGGTTCAAACAGGCTGGAGGATGTACCTGCAGTCTCCGATTTTCCCAAAAACAATACGCCGTTGGGCCTTAGTGAATAATGGAAAGTGCTGAAAGTCTTTTTCTGCAGGAAGGGGTCGAGGTAAATGAGCACATTTCTGCAGCTAATGATATCCATTTTTGCAAATGGAGGGTCTTTTGTAAAGTTATGTACAGCGAAGATGCACATATCCCGTATCTCTTTTTTGATATGATAGGCGCTCTCGATCTTCGTGAAATAGTTGTTGAGCCTTTCTTCCGGGATGTTCAGGATCTCCTGCCTCGTATAAATACCCGTCCTCGCCTTCGAAATAACATTCTCAGAAATATCAGTAGCAAATATCTGCACTTTATAATCCTGTATCCTTTCGCCCAGGAATTCGTGCAGGCTTATTGCCATGGAGTAGGCTTCTTCCCCTGTAGAACATCCTGCTATCCATACCCTGATGGTCTCTCCGGTTCTCTTGTCGTCAATTATTCGGGGAAATGCATTTTCGCACAGCAGGCTGAAAATTTTTGAATCCCGGAAAAAGTAACTTACGGGGATCAGGATGTCATTAAAAAGTGCCAGCTGCTCCTGTTTATTTGTACGCAGGTAGTCAAGATAGGCTTCAGTATCCTCCCTCTTGGTCATCACCATCCTGCGGGCGATCCTCCGGCGTATCGTGGCCTGTTTGTAGTGTGTAAAATCATTGCCGGTCTTCAGCTTCAGCAGCCTGAGGATACTTTTGTAAAACTCGTCATCTTTTACAGAGATTATGTCATCATCGGCATAGGCATTGCTGCTTTCATAAGCAGTATCAAGCGCGTGCAGCTTTTGGGGTATCTCATCCACTTCCAGGATAAAGTCTGCCGCGCCCGCCCTTATCGCGCTGAGCGGCATTCCGTCATGTTCGGCAGAATCAGGGTTTTGTACAAAAGTGGAACCGCCCATTTCTTTTATAGTCTTTAAACCCAATGTACCATCATGCCCTGTACCGGAGAGTATCACGCCACGTGCGAATCCCTGGTGTACTTCGGCAAGCGAATTAAAGAACTGGTCGATCACAAGGTTTAGCTTCTTGCTTTTGTCACGGGGATCCAGCTTTAGCTTTCCGTCATATACGGTAAGCATCTTATTCTCAGGAATGATATAGATATGGTTAGGCGCAATGTTGATGTCATCGGCGATCTCATGAACCGGAAGCTCTGTTTCGCGCGTAAGTATTTCCGTAAGGATGCTTTCGTGTGCCGGGGCCAGGTGCTGTACCAGTACATAGGCCATACCTGAATTGGAAGGGATATTACGCAAAAATTTCCGGAAGGCGTCCAGCCCACCTGCTGATGCGCCGACTCCAACCACGGGAAAATTTATAGAATGATGTTCGGGCGATGCTTTTTTTGAACCCATAAGATTATAGTAATAATGTTACAATAGCCGGTATGTTTAGGCTATTGCGTATTGGGATGTTTGGAAATGCTCCAGTAGTCGAAAATGACCCTGAACGTATTTTTTACGGTTTCATAGTCGCTGCCTTTCCTGAAAAATCCCTGAACCGTCATTTCAGTATACGCCTGGTTAACGTCCTTCTGGTTTGCCATAGTGGAGTAAAAAATAAAGGGTATACTTTTTTTACGAAGTTTAGGATCGCTGTCTATCAGTTTTTTAAATTCCAGCCCGTCCTTACCCGGTACCTTTACATCTGAAAATATAATATAGATAGACCTTGCGGTAGTGCTAAGGTATTCGAGAGCCTGTTCGGTCGTTTCAAACCATTGCACCGGATTTTTGATTCCGAGCTCATCAAAAATGGAAGTGAGTAAGTGCCTGTCGTCGGCATCATCCTCAATAATAAGAATTTCTCCTGTTTTAGACATAATGTAAGTATAGGATTGATGAATAACAAATATACCTAATGTATGTCGCAATTCCTTACACAATTTTGCATAAAGCGTACTAAATTAAGGGCTGATTACAAACTCGCTGATCTTGTTCGGGATGTATTGCTTCCAGTCATAAGACAAAACCTTGGCAATCAGCTTTTCGAGACTCTCAAGATCAAAAGGCTTTATAAGGTAAGAACTGGCTCCACACTTAAATGCCTTTTCAACATCCGTCAGATTCTGGCTTGTGGAATATATAATTACAGGTACTGAATGGAGCTTAGGATTTTTTTTAATTTTGTCTAACGTTTCCAGGCCATTCATGACTGGCATGTTGATATCTATTAATATGATATCGGGATCCGATGGGCTATTTTTAAGTTTACAGAGAAGTTCATGGCCATCATTTGCAACGATCAAGTTGCAATTAAGCTTCAATTTGCTGAGTATTAGCCTGAAGAAGTATACATCGTCCATGTCGTCTTCGGCAAGGTATATGTTCTGGATGGCATATTTCATAAATGAATTTATTTAGAAACTAAAAAATAGATTTTAAGAATTTGCTTACGGATTGATGTCCTGATAAAAAGCAGATTTGGCATCGGTTGGATCATCTAAAGTAGTTTTATACGAATACTCAACCTATTAATTTAACGTATAATGCTGATAAATAGAAATTGTTTCGAACCTAATTGAACGTTTTTGATAATCTAATTACAGCATAAGTTGCTTTGATATGCTTTGCCATTGTTACAGTTGCTGTTCTTCTAACCTATTTCTTTCATTGATAAATAGTGCCCCCTAAATTGAGTTAAACAATATTTGAAATTTTAACATATTGTGTTATTATTATCCTAATTGGGAATAATCCGGTTGAACAAATGCTATGAATTTCTAAATTTACGGGATAAACAGACCAGCTATGAACCTACACCTCAGATACAATCTCGACAAAATTTGCCGTGCTGTCTTAAAGGAGCAGCTCGACAAGTTTGGCTTTAGGTACTCCTTGAGTGATAGTGCCTGCGTATATTTCCATGACCAGATTCCTGATGATAAGTATATCAGGCTGTATGAAACGCTCCAGAAATACGGAATAGAAATACTTGATAATAAAAAGGCAGTAATGGTGCAAAGGGTAAAGGGCATTATTTCTAATATGCTCGATAACTGCGATGTCCCGCTTATGAAGATTTCGGCACACCTGTCTAATGAGCTTGGTGAAAATTACCGGACTATCGCCCAGATATTCAGCGAAACATGCCACATGACGATTGAGAACTATATTATAATGTGCAAAATTGAGCGTGCCAAGCAGTTACTTCTCAATGAAGCCTTATCGCTGACGGAAATTTCCTATAAGCTCAATTACAGCAGTGTGGCGCATCTTTCCAATCAGTTTAAGAAAATCACGGGGCTTACGCCTAGTTCCTTCCAGAGGATTGCTGTAAGCAGGAGGCATTTTAAAACAACGATGTTAAACTAATACACAACCATCTATGTATCTTGATAAACTCCATATTGTGCTTGCGGAAGACGATCAGGATGACCGTCTTCTTTTTAATAACGTTTTCAACCATGTAAAGATCAACCACACGCTGAAAATGTGTGAGGATGGAATAGAACTGATGGATTATCTCAGGAATTCAGAAGATGTTCCGGATATCATTTTCCTTGATTTGGCCATGCCCGGAAAATCAGGTATTGAATGCCTGACAGAAATAAAAAAAGACGAGAGGCTTCGCGATATTACGATAGCAATATATTCCACTACCTCGGTAAAAGCCACGATCGAACAGGCTTTTATATTGGGTGCCAATGTTTTCCTTAAAAAGCCTAATGAGTATGATGAGCTTAAAAAAATATTGACCGAAGTAATCTATATCAACTGGCAGTATATTACCGAAGGGTTTAATAAAGAAAATTTTATGATCAGCTATTAATAAATATGATCAACTATTAATCAAGCTGTAATAGCAAAAAAGAGAGCCGTACATCCGGTTCTCTTTTTTATTTCGCTTCTATTCAGAAGCGGCGTTTCCTTTAGACTGCCTTTCCACAGGGTCTTTCGGTATCCGTTTTTCTGTGGCGGTTGTGTCACTGCCATCTTCCTGCATATCGTCGCGGGTCTTGTTATAGGTCGGCGCCTCATTCTCGTAGTCGGTTTCATTTTGGTCGCCCTGCGAACTGTCATTGTCCTTATTATTGTTGTCAATGCATGAGGTCAATGTAAGAATAATGCCCAGGGCTGCGGTAAGCATAAATTTTTTGGTTTTCATAATTTTTGTTTTATGCTAATTTACATGCCCGCTTATAGAAACATCTTACATCATTGTCCTTAAAGCTTGCATTATCAGTTCTTAAAGGTGATTGTAAATCAACTTCATACGCCTGTTATTTTATTAAAAATTTATTTAAATGCAAGGATTTTACACAATTGTGTAATCAGTCGGCAGAAATATAAAGTGATATTTGATTATACATAATTAATTCAACACGGTAATGAAAATTATAAAGATCCAGGCACTTCGCGGTGCGAACTACTGGAGCAGCTACAGAAAAAACCTGATACAGATGCGCCTCGACCTGGAAGAAATGGAGCAATTCCCCACAGACAGTATTGATGGGTTTGGCGAAAGGCTCGAACAGCTTTTGCCGGGCATGGTAAAACATGAATGCTCGGAAGGTGTACATGGTGGTTTTTTTATGCGTGTAAAGCACGGCACCTGGATGGGCCATGTGATAGAGCACATAGCGTTGGAAATCCAGACCCTCGCGGGGATGGAAACTGGGTTTGGCAGGACGCGCAGTACCCGTACTCCCGGGGTTTACAATGTGCTGTTTTCTTACCTTGATGAAGAAGCCGGCGTTTACGCCGCGCAGGCAGCTGTAAGGATAGCAGAATCCCTAATCGCGGGAACCGGCTACGACCTCCAAAACGATATAAGTGAATTACAGCGTATTTACAGTTATAATAGGCTCGGGCCGAGTACCGCAAGTATTGTTGAAGAGGCAGAAAAGCGGGGCATACCGTGGATGCGCCTTGGCAGCGATTCCCGGATACAGCTGGGCTACGGTGCCAATCAAAAAAGGTTTCAGGCAACCATGACCTGTAATACATCGGCAATGGCTGTTGATATTGCCTGCAATAAAGAAAAGACAAAAAGAATTTTGGCCGGTGCATGCATACCGGTTCCGCAGGGCGAGATATGCCGCTCAAAGACAGAACTTACTGCCGCAATCAACAAAATGGGATATCCATTAGTGATAAAACCGCTGGATGCCAACCAGGGCAAAGGTGCAACGATCAATATTAACAGTAAGCAGGAAGCTGTGGCGGCCTATACCGCCGCGAAGGCTTACGGCAGGAATGTGATCGTCGAGAGGTTTATAACCGGAAGCGATTTCAGGATGCTTGTAATTGACAATAAGTTTGTGGCAGCGGCCAAAAGGATGCCCGCGAATGTAACCGGAGACGGCAGAAGCACCATAAAGGAGCTAATCGAATTTGTCAATTCAGATCCAAAAAGGGGCGAAGGGCACGAAAATGTGCTTACAAAGATCATCCACGACCATGATACATTTACAGTACTGGCAAAGCTGGGCTATACGCTGGAAACTATACCCGCACAAGATGAAAGAGTATTCCTGAAATCTACTGCAAACCTCAGCACCGGCGGTTCGTCGGAAGATGTTACTGCACTGGTACACCCTGACAATATTTTTCTCGCCGAATCGGTGGCAAGGCTAATTGGGCTGGACATCTGCGGCATCGATGTTATGGCGCCCAACCTCAGTATCCCCATCCGCCAGAATGGTGGCGCCGTGATCGAGGTGAATGCTGCGCCGGGCTTCAGGATGCACTTATCGCCGGGAGAAGGGCAGCCCAGAAATGTGGCGGCACCCGTTGTGGATATGCTTTTCCCTGAAGGAAAGTCCTCCAGGGTCCCTATCGTTGCAATAACAGGAACCAACGGCAAAACCACCACAACGAGGCTAATGGCCCATATTGCACAAACTGCCGGCCGCATTACTGGATTCACCACTACAGATGGTACGTATATCAATAAGGTACTGCATAATAAGGGCGACAATACCGGCCCGCAAAGCGCGCAGTACATACTGAAAGATCCATCGGTCGAATTTGCTGTGCTGGAGACCGCGAGAGGGGGGATACTTCGGGCGGGGCTGGGCTTTGACAAATGTGATATAGGCATACTGACCAACATACAGGAAGACCACCTTGGGCTGAGCGATATCCATACGCTGGCCGACCTTGCAAGGGTTAAGAGCGTAGTGGTAAGGAACGTGAAGCCGGACGGTTGGGCAATCCTGAATGCGGATGATGAAAGGTGCCTTGCCATTGCGCGTGACCTTGACAGCAATAAGGCGTATTTCAGCATTGATACTGATACTGCGATCCTCGAAACATTGCATAATGAGGGCGCCGCTGTCGCATTTTGTGAACAGGGTTATTTCACAGTAATGCACCAGGGTAAGAAAATGAGGATTGCCCCTGTAACCGCTATACCCATAACCCATGACGGCAAAGCCAAATTTATGGTAGCCAATGTACTTGCAGCTACGCTTGGTGCATGGCTTTCGGGGTTTGAGGAAAGAACAATAGCGGAAGCCCTGCAGAGCTTCCTGCCGGGATACGAGACAACTCCGGGAAGGATGAACCTATTTGAGTTCAGCAACTTCAGGGTATTAGTGGATTACGCGCATAACCCGGACGGTTACCGAGGTATTGAAGAGTATTTGTCCGAAACGGGTGCAAGAAGAAAAATCGGGATCATTTCGGGAGTAGGCGATCGCAGGGACCAGGACATCAGGGATTGTGCCGTTATTGCCGCCAGGATGTTCGACCATATTATAGTACGCAATGAGCACGACCTGAGGGGCCGTACGGAGGCAGAGATACACGAGCTGCTGGTCGGGGGCATTAGCCAATCGGAAAGGAACGTCACGCACGAGATCGTTACAAATGAATTTGATGCCATACGGCGTGCCATAACTATTGCTGCCGAAGGCGACCTCATTATTGCCCTTACCGATCAGATAGACGGCGTGGTGGTCGTAATTAAAGAAATGCTGGAGGCCGAGCGGCACCGCCAAAGCGAACTAACGCAGTCGGCATAGATTTGTTCGCAGATCATATACAAACGAAAAGTGAAATGATATAAATTGTTATGGCAATGATTTCTAAATTTTATAAATGAGTTATCTAATGCAAGGATAATACCTTTTTTGTTCCTCGGTTGTTTGGTTTATCCCCTGTAAAAGCAGGGGATAATTTTTTATAATTCCATGAAATTACAGCATTGAAATAGTTGATACAGGATCACTACCCAGTTGACCTAAAAATCAGAAAGCTTCCGTAAGGAAGCTTTCTTGTCATTGGTATATAGGTGTACTTATTCCATTTCATCCTCCATACCTTCGGTAGTTTCCTCACCTTCGGCAGCATCCAGGTTTATTGTATTATAGGCGGCATCGGTCAGTATCACATCGGCTTCTTTCTCCTCGGCCAGGGTTTCTTCCAGCAGGGAGGCAACCTCATCTTCGCCAAGTATCTTTGCAAATGCCACAAGTGTACCATAGGAAGCAATCTCGTAATGTTCGATCTTCTGGGAGGCCGATATGATACCCGCATCCCTCACAGGACCGAGCTCCGTATCTTCCATAATGGTTTCGCCTTCCTTTATAAGCCCTTCCATTGCTTCGCACTTTTTACCGCGGTCGTTTTCACCAAGCATTTCAAATACCTGCTGCAGGCGCTCTACCTGGCGCTCGGTAACAGCAACGTGTTCATTGATCGCCTCTTTAAGTTTAGGATCCGATGCGTTATTTGCCATTTTAGGCAGCGATTTTACCAATGCACGCTCGGCATATACGATGTCTTTGAGCTCATCGATAAATAATTCCCTCAGGCCTTCTGCCGCAGAGGATTTTGCCGGGACCGTCCTTTGTCCCCTGCCATCATTTTTCTTGTTTTGTGCTGAATTTGCCATAGTGTTTTATTTTTATTTTAGTGAATACTTTCATTGTGTTGTATATGGTTAAACAAAAGGGTTGCTGCCCTGTCTGTAGCCATGAGTATGATGTCTTCAGGCTCCCCTTCAAATACTGTCCTGTCGCTTATCGTACCCATGGGTGTAATGATGCACAGAAACATTGTGCCTACCGGCTTTTCCGGGGTTTCGCTCCCTCCGGGTGTGGTAAGCCCAGTAACAGCCACAGTAATTTTGGAATTAAAGAACCGTGCACCCTGCTTTGCCAGTGCCGCAGTTACTTCGGCAGATTCCGGCGTATGGTCCTCAATAAGCTTATGCGGCACTTTTAATATTTGTTCTTTTACAAAAACTTCATAGCAGGAGATGCCTCCACGCAAAATCTGTCCCGATTCCTCTGTTAATGCAAATTCCGAACACATTCTCCCGGCGGTAGCACTTTCTACAAATGCAATATTCCAACCCCGCGTTGCGATGGCCTTACTGCATCGCTTTATACTATCTGATGGCATATATATACTGCTTATCCTTTTGGTTTAACTCAAAGATACCCTTCCCTTCAGGAGTGCATCTTACACAACCTCCCGAACATCTTACACGATTTTCTTTTTAACCGACAGACTTAAATTGGAAACCCCGAAAAGGGATCAGGTACCCTAAAGTATCCAAAACCATCCGGGGTTTATTGTAAAGCAATAGTTGCTGATTTGTAGTGTGATGCGATAATCAAAGTTCTTTCTAAATAGATATTAAAATGTTGCATTATAGTGCGGATTTTTTGCATTATAATTCATTAATATTTTGTAAATCAATTTATTATGTATTTGTTCAGATATATTTAATAATGATTTGGCGATTATGATATTTCAGGGATTTTAATTTTGTAATAAAATCTTTAACCATGATAAAAGGCAAATTATTTATTATTGGCGGCGCAGAAGACAAAGGCCAGAAAAAGGACAGCCGCAGGGAACTTGACAGCGATGCGACAGTTGATGGCTATTACGATCACGGTATATTGAAACGCATTGTAGACGAATCGGCAAAGGGAAACCGGTCGCGCATCGAGATCCTTACCACCGCGTCCAATGTCCCTAAAGAAATAGGAGCAGATTATAAAAAGGCTTTTGCATTGCTTGACGCGAAAGATACCGGAATATTGAATATTACTACCAGGGAACAGGCACAGGATCCTGATAGTATGAAACGCCTTAAAGATGCGGATGTTGTTATGGTAACAGGAGGCGACCAAATGCGGTTAACTTCTATATTGGGGGGTACGCCTTTCCTTGATGAGCTCTTGAGGAAATATAGTGAAGAGGAGTTTATTTATGCCGGAAGCTCGGCAGGCGCCGCGGCGGCATCCATCAATATGCTGTTTCAGGGAAGGAGTGAAGAAGCCCTGTTTAAAGGAAAAGTCAGGATTACCAGCGGGCTTGGACTCATCAGCCACGCTATCATCGATACACACTTTGTTAAACGCGGCAGGATAGGAAGGCTGTTCCAGTCTGTGGTAGCCAACCCGCGCCTACTCGGCATTGGCCTTGAAGAAAACACGGCACTCATGATAACACGCGGGAAAAAGATGGAAGCCATAGGCCCCGGAATGACGATACTGGTTGACGGTAGGGCTATTGCCGATTCTAATTATAACGACATCTATGAAGGAGAAGCGATATCCATTGAAAACTTAACCGTTCATGTAATGAGTAAATATGACACGTACGACCTTGATGCGCATAAACTGAAAATAGACCATAGTAATGGAAGCGAGGATTAGTACAAAATATAAAATTTCTGGAAAATGATGTAGAGCAATAGTTTTCGATTTTTGGTTAATTTGAAAAACAGCCACCTAAAGCAACAACTATAAATACTATAATTATGAGCGATAATAAAAAGAAAACCGGGGAGCCGGACCGGTCCAGGATCAGTACCGGCGAAAGGTATGAAATGGACTACTGGAAAGAGAAGTTCGGCGTTTCTTCACAGCAGCTTTCAGGAGCGGTACGTGCAGTAGGCAACAATGCAAAAGATGTTGAAGCTTACCTTAAGGAAAAGAAGGGCAATAAATAAGCCTAACTTAAAAAGTCCGGTGTAAACACGGACTTTTTTATATCATTCAGCTAATAAGCCCTGGGCAATGGGAAGCGCTTTTTTCATATCAATACTCTTGCCGAGGGTGCCTATAAAAATATCACCTTCAGACCGTATGCGGCCTACAGCATTTTTTATCGTGAAGTCTTTCATCTTAAGCCCTTTTTTAACTTCTTCCCAATGCAGCGGCATGGATACTGTCGCACCGGGTTTCGGACGCAGGGAATAAGGGCACGCAATGGTAGCACCCGGGCGGTTTTGCAGAAAGTCGAGGTACATTTTTCCTTCCCTGTTCTTTATCTGGCGCTCGGTACTCGTGAATTCCGGCAGTCGATTGTGAACGATGGATACGATCAGCTTTCCGAATAATTGCGATTCATCATAAGAATATTTTGCCCCAAGAGGTATGTAAATATGAATTCCTGTCGATCCCGAGGTCTTTACATAGCCCGGTATGCCGATTGCATCAAGCACCGCCTTTACTTCCTGTGCCGCAATGATGACCTGTTCAAACGTAGTATTTTTATCGGGATCTAAATCGATAACGCAATAATCCGGATTGTCAGGATGTTTTATGGTACTAAACCACGGGTTCATCTCGATGCAGCCAAGCGATGCCATGTAAAGCAGGGTTGCCTCATCTTTGCCGACCAGGAATTCCTTGTGTTCACCATCGCTGGTGGTATAAGGGTAGGTGGTAGACCACTCCGGCGCTTTGCCTTTTATGTCTTTCTGGTAAAAGCTTTTGCCGTAGATGCCATTAGGAAATCTATTGAGTGACACAGGCCTGTCTTTAAGATAGGGGAGTATATAATCGGCAACCTGATAGTAATAATTGAACATATCCCGCTTGGTGTAGCCTTCATCCGGCCAATAGACTTTTCCAAGGTTACTGAACTTCAGGTTATGCCCGTTGATCTTTTTTACCTGCGATGCTTCTGTGGGGTTCAGCAGCGTTTGCCTTCCTGTATCTTTAGGCGCGGTGACCAATTTTGTTTTGTTGTCCTGTTTTTCTTTTGTCAGCTGGTCTGTCGCGGACGCGGTTTCCATAACTACATCACGTGCTTTCTTGTCGGAGCGCATGCCTTCGAATGAGGGATGGCGGAAGACCCCGTCTGAGGTAACTTCTGTAAAGCTCACTTCGCAAACCAATTCCGGCTTCAGCCATGTTGCCACAGCCTTTGGAGGATTAGGACGGAAACGGGAAGGCTTATTGATGTCGGGTTCATACGTAAATGGCATTGTACCCGTAATCAGCGGATTGAACTGCTCCATCATTTCCTGTTGCGCTTTTGCTGTAAAGCCGGTGCCAACTTTTCCAACGTATTCTAATTTCCCCTTATCATAAACGCCAAGCAGCAAGGAGCTGAACAGCTTATTAGTGCCTTCATTCTTGGTGAATCCTCCAATAACAACCTCCTGCCTCTGGTTGACTTTGATCTTCAGCCATTCTTTGGAGCGGCTGTCGGGAGAGTAAGTGCTCGTACGTTTCTTAGCCATGATGCCTTCCAATCCCATTTTCTGGGCTGCTTCGTAAAAGTCAAGCCCGCCCGCCGTAAAAACCTGGCTTAGCCGTATGCGGTCGTCAGTTACAGGCAGTATTTCCCTGAGAAGTGCCTGCCGCTCAGAAAGCGGAAGCCCCATCACGTCTTTCCCGTGATACCACAAGAGGTCGAAGGCATAGTATACCAGGTCGCCATCGGCTTCGCTCCGCCAGTTTTGCAACGCCCCAAAATTGGCTTTTCCATCTTTGTCTAAAACTAAGATCTCCCCATCCAGCACGGCATTAATTCCAAGATCGGCCATTGCCGAAGCTATAGGATAGTATTTTTCGGTGAAGGATTTGTTGTTACGTGATGTGATTTCAGCTGTCCCGTCATTGATGTAAGCCAACGCCCTGTAACCATCCCATTTCACTTCATACGACCAGTCGGCGTCATCAAAAGGTGCATTAACCAGCGTAGCGAGCATTGGCTTGATACCGGCAGGCATTTTTGATGTTTTGCCCACCGCTCCGGATTTTCCGGGAGATGTTTCTTTTTTCTTCACGGCTGATGTTTAATTTAAGATACAGATTGAACCACTCCTGTTCGTCAAAGAATTCACGAGCGCGCTTTAGCCCGGTAGCAATAGCAATCCCTTCTTCAACACCCTCCTTTAAAAGGGCATTTGCAATTTCTACGGCTTTTTCCCTGATGTATTCGGGTTGGTTTTTGTAGGACGGCGGATAATCTCCGTTATACAACGGCATACTTAAAAATTAAGTTGATTACCTGATTCGGCACGATGTATCAGGAGTACGACCTGGTAATTTTCAGCGGAACGCAACAGTGTGATAGACGAAGGCTCCCTCAGGTCGGATGCCAGGTTAGCCCATACAAGTTCCCTGTCCTCATATTCACTGCTTCGCTGCGAACGGAACAGCACATAGATGGAGAATTCATCATCGTTAAAAAACAGGTCGCGGTTTTCATCCAGTATCAGCCTTGGCCCTTTATACATAATCTCTGCTTCCTTGTCATAGACCAGTTTTGCGAGCCTGTCGTACAGTATGGCATTGCCTTCGGCGCCCGCAGGGTCAAATTCCAGTTCGGCCTTTGTACCGCCTATGCGTACCAATATATCTTCCCATTCCACGTCCTGTACAAGGGTATCCGGATCAACAAGTGACAACGAAGACAATTCTACCAATTGGTGATGCCCGTCGGATTCCCTGATCTCCGGAAAGTCGAGCCTGGAAGTCTCCGACTCCAATATCCTCCAAACGGATTCTTCGTCATCTTCATCAGGCGTTATTTCCCTGAATAATACATAGGTTGTAAATCCTTCATCATTCCCCGGCAACAGGTGATTGTCATAGCGGAAATAATCGCCTTTGTACACTATATCACCCATGCGAAGGGATATCGCCTCTTTCAGGGTCCTGTAAAAATCGCCATAATTCTCAGGCTTACCAATTTCAAGTTTCGGAATGTCGGGGCTCATTAGCCGTAATACAATATCATTTGTTCTCATGGTGATTATACATTTTGTGTTGTTACTTTATCTTCACTTTTCTCCAGGCGCGCCAGGCCATCTGTATTACCCTGTTGAGCGGCCAGGCCGGCAGCGGTCATCCCGCGTTTGTCCCTGATATTCTTGTCTGCCCCCGACTCAAGCAACAGCGACAAAATATCGTTACGCCCAAACATTGCGGCAAACATCAGCGCCGTACCGCCATTGCCATTTTGCAGGTTCATGTCCGCGCCATTTTGCAAAAGCAATTGTGCCACCTCATGATAGCCCTTGAATGACGCACCCATAAGAGCAGTATTCCCGCTATTGTCGGCAATATCAACAGAAGCACCTGCATCCAAAAGCGCCTTCACTGCTTCGGGTTGGTTATTATAGGCTGCAAGTATCAGCGGGGTAAAGCCTTTTTCGTCATATATGTCTACATTATCTTTTAAAGCAAAGATTTCCATTAGTACAGGTACATTTCCCTGACGTGATGCTGCAAACAAAGCCTGTGTAATCTCATCCATAGTATAGTATTTTAGGTTGTTGGGATAATTATGTATTTCACTTTTGTGAGAGTGAATAAAGCAACATCCAATTTACACAGGCTATTTTTTAACTATGGTAATTTTTAATTAAAGTTTTTTACATCCTTCGTTCGGGCACTTTATAATTATGTAACAATATTGAAATAAGTGTAAATTTATTTCATTGATATTCAGAATTTTATAATTCGAAATAGAAAAGCTTTAGTCCAACTAAAGATGTAAAATAATGTAATTTGTTTTAGCACAACCTTTACAGCGTTTGCATTAAAAATGAAGAACTTCACATTCGTAAAAACAGTCAAAAAAGCACACGATGAAGCAAAACAACAAATCGTACCGTATCGACCAGGAGGCCAAGCAGCGGGACCTGTCTGCCAACAAGTCCGATGCGACCAATAAGGCGCTTACTACCAACCAGGGAGTAAGAATCAATGATGACAATAATTCGCTAAAGGCCGGTGAACGGGGGCCGTCACTCCTGGAAGATTTCATATTAAGGGAAAAGATCACGCATTTTGACCATGAACGTATTCCGGAACGAATTGTACATGCGAGGGGTTCTGCCGCACATGGCTACTTTGAAGTGACCAACCCGATACCACAGTTTACCAAAGCGGGCTTCCTTCAGGAAGTGGGGCAGAGGACACCTGTGTTTACACGTTTCTCAACCGTAGCGGGATCGCGCGGTTCTACAGACCTTGCCCGTGACGTGCGTGGATTCTCCGTGAAATTCTACACACAGGAAGGCATATACGACCTCGTAGGTAATAATATCCCGGTATTCTTTATTCAGGACGCCACTAAGTTCCCGGACCTTGTACATGCCGTAAAGCCTGAACCGCACAATGAGATTCCGCAGGCATCATCGGCTCACGATACTTTTTGGGACTTCATTTCCCTTATGCCGGAATCGGCCCACATGATTATGTGGCTGATGTCAGACAGGGCTATACCACGCAGCTACCGAATGATGGAAGGCTTCGGGGTGCATACGTTCCGACTTATAAATGAACAGGGAGAATCACACTTTGTAAAGTTCCATTGGAAGCCGAAACTGGGTACTCACGCCGTGGTATGGGATGAGGCACAGAAAATATCAGGAAAAGACCCTGATTTCCATAGAAGGGACCTCTGGGAAGCCATTGAGACGGGTAATTTCCCAGAATGGGAACTTGGCGTTCAGGTAATACCGGATGCTGATGAGCATAACTTCGAGTTCGACCTTTTGGACCCTACAAAGATCATCCCTGAAGAAGTAGTGCCGGTTACTATAATAGGTAAGATGGTGCTCAACAGGAATCCCGATAACTTCTTTGCCGAGACGGAGCAGGTTGCTTTTCATCCCGGGCATGTGGTGCCGGGCATCGATTTTACCAATGACCCGCTGCTACAGGGCAGGCTGTTCTCGTATACCGACACCCAGCTCCTGCGCCTTGGTGGGCCAAACTTTCACGAGATACCGATCAACAGGAGTTTAGCAGCGGTAAACAACAACCAGCGCGACGGCTTTATGCGCCAGGAGATCAATATCGGAAGGGTGAGCTATTCGCCAAATTCACTTGGCGGGGATTGCCCATACCAGGCAAGAATCGATCAGGGTGGATTTACAAGTTTCAACGAGCGTGTAGAAGCACACAAGGTACGCCAGAGGAGCGAGAGTTTCTCTGACCATTTTGGGCAGGCAAAACTGTTCTTCAACAGCCAGACACAGGTAGAAAAAGACCATATCATCAGGGCGTTCCGTTTTGAACTTGGAAAGGTAGAGACAACTGCTATCCGGGTGCGTATGGTAGGCATATTAGCCCGGATAGATACTGCACTTGCAGAGAAAGTCGCAGCAGGCCTCAGGATCGAAGTTCCCGCTTCGCCGGAGCAGCCGATGAACTATGGCGTATCTCCCGAACGCAGGGGGCTTGAGCAGGAACCAAAAACAGTACCTTCTTCCGTTGAGGCATCTCAGGCGCTTAGCATGATAAACAATCCGACTGTCCAGCCAACTATCGCTTCCCGTAAGGTGGCTATCATTTGCGCCGATGGTGTAGATGAAAAGGCGGTGCTGGCCATGAAAACCGCTTTGATCAGGGAAAGTGCCAAAGGCTGCGTTGTAGCGCCTTATCTTGGAAAGGTACAAACCGGGCAGGGTGGTGAAATCCCTGTAGACTTCAGCTTCCTGACCAGCTCATCGGTATTGTTCGATGCGGTATATATTCCCGGTGGGCTTGACCTGAACGAATTGTCGCAGAACCCTGACGTTATGGATTTCCTTAGCGATGCCTACAGGCACTGCAAGGTTATTGGTGCACAGGGCGACGGCATTGAGCTGCTTTCGGGAGCTCCGTTTGCCTCAAAACTGAACAATGAAGATCAGGGTGTCGTAATGGATGAGGGTATGGCCGACAATGAGTTTGCTGCCGCATTCATCGCCGCTATGGCCAACCACCGTGTTTGGGAACGTGAAGCACAATTATAACTTTTAAAACAGCAACAAATGAAAGATACGAAACAAACTCCGAAAACGGCACCGGCAAAAACAGAAGCTAAGGTAGCGCCGGCAGCAGATGCTGCAAATGATATGAGGTCGTTATTTATTGACTCCCTTAAGGATATTTACTGGGCAGAGAACGCGCTGGTAAAAGCATTGCCAAAAATGATAGCTAATGCTACTTCGCCATTACTTGCCTCGGCAATCACCGAACACCTTGAGATTACCAAAATACAGGTAGAACGCCTGGATGCAGTTTTCAGCCTGTTGGGTGAAACGGCTGAAGGTAAAAAATGTGAAGCCATGGCCGGGCTTGTAAAAGAAGGCGACAATATACTTGAAGAAACCATGCCGGGTCCCGTGCGTGATGCGGGTATTATTGCGGCTTCGCAAAAGATAGAGCATTACGAAATCGCTACCTATGGAACGCTGTGTGCTTTTGCTAAGGCTCTTGGCGAAAATGAATCCGTACAGCTGCTCACGCAGACACTTGCGGAAGAAAAAGAAGCAGACTCGATACTGAGTGACGCGGCATGCGGAATGATAAACCTGAAAGCCGCTGATAATACCCTCAGCGAAGCTTTATAATGGATAAAGACTCCATACCGATAAGGCAGTGCCTCTGAAAAAGTCACTTGCTGCGAAGTGTGGCCTGACCCGGGGGTAGATATAGAAGTTAAGCACTTGATCAGGGCTGCCATTTTCGGCAGCCCTGACTGTTTGGAATAAAGTATAAGCAGCTCATATAAAGATGCAATTATGTAACGTCCAGCACAATATGTGAACCGCTTAAAACTACCATTTCAAAGAACAAAATTAATTTACTTAAGGCAATAAGTACGGATACATTCATCACGATACAAGTTTTGAGGGAAATGATGTAAGAGGTATTGCTGTTTTTTGTGGTTAATTTGAAAGAAGCGTGAAATGATTTCAATGATTTTTTTGAATTAAAACAACTAACTAAATATCTATACTATGTTAGCAATGAATTATCGAGGGCCCTACAGGGTCAGGGTGGACAAAGATCGTCCCATTCCGGATATCGAGCATCCCGAGGATGCTATTGTACGTGTACTGCGTTCCTGCATCTGCGGGTCAGACCTCCACTTGTATCACGGCCTGGTGCCGGATACCCGGGTGGGTAGTACGTTTGGCCACGAATTTATTGGCGAGGTGGTAGAAATAGGCTCTTCGGTACAAAACCTGAAGGTGGGCGACAGGGTGATGGTACCGTTCAACATCGCCTGTGGCAAATGCGCATTCTGCAAACAGGAACTTTTTGGTAATTGCCATGAATCCAATGCGCAGGCTACTGCCGTGGGGGGTATTTTTGGCTATTCGCACACCGCGGGAGGTTTCGGCGGTGGCCAGGCAGAATACGTTCGCGTACCCTATGCCGATGTAGGCCCAACGGTAATACCTGAATGGATGGATCCCGATGATGCGGTGCTTCTTACCGATGTAGTGCCTACAGGGTACCAGGCCGCTGAAATGGCAGGTATACTGCCGGGAGACACTGTAGTGGTATTCGGTGCAGGGCCCATAGGAATTATGGCGGCAAAGTCGGCATGGCTTTTTGGTGCGGGAAGGGTTATCGTAATTGATAATATTGACTATCGCCTGGAATTCGTGCAGCGCTTCGCCCAGTGTGAGGCCTACAATTTCAGTTATATGGAAGATCCTGTCGAATTCCTGAAACACGCAACCGATTCACTGGGTGCCGATGTATGTATCGATGCGGTGGGTTGTGAGGCTACGGGCAGTAAACTGAACTATATTATGGGTACGAAACTGATGCTTCAGGGCGGCTCTACAACTGCGCTTCATTGGGCAATAAATTCTGTAAAGAAAGGCGGCATTGTTTCGATAGTCGGTGTTTATGGCCCTATTGACGCGCTGGTACCAATAGGTAACGTGGTCAACAAGGGTATTACAATCCGTGCCAACCAGGCATCTGTTAAGCGACTGTTGCCGAGGCTTATTGAGCATGTGAAGAATGGAATCCTTAATCCCAAAGAACTTATAACGCATCGCATACCGCTGGAAGAGGCGGCAGAGGGTTACCATATATTTTCATCAAAGCTGGATAACTGCATCAAAACGGTGCTTATTCCGCCATCAGCAACTATATAATCAAATATTATGGAAAATCAGGATAACAAGATGCCGGCTGCGGTTTCCGGCGAACTTAGTACAGGATACAGCCACATTAAAGGCTGGGGTATTGATGCGGACATGAAAAATGACCCGACATACCCCATGAAGAAACGAACAGATGAAGAGCGCTTTGGCTACACATGGAACAGGCCTGAGCAGCAGCCTGACAGTGTTGAGATACTCACATCTACCGAACGTAAAAATCTTCCGGCCGTATTTGGTACTACACTGCCACCTTCGGGGCTGAGCGGTATGATAAGGCGATTTGCTTTTAAATACAGCGAATCGGATTACATGCACTGGCTCCCGCTGATGCTCGCGGACAGGGTAGGTGTAGTGGAAGGTGTAATTGAAGACCTCGCCGGCGGGCATGTGCCAAATGTTTTTGAAGAGCGTGGTTGGGGTGCCGAACTCAAATATAACAGGAAAAACTTCCTGATTAAGGCGGCGGCAACAGCAGCAGTAGCCGCTGCGGTTACAACATTTCTTGTTTACCGTTCGCGTACAAAAAAGGCAGCAAGAGGCTAGCCCTATGGGGTGGTGGATGCTTATTATTACAATATGAATTGCTATGAAAAAAGGAAAATTGTATTACCTGTGGCTTTATCTTCCGGACAGCATAAAGCTGCCAAAGTACAGCCGGACAAAAAAACGGCGCAAGGAAATTTGCGAGACCATACTGGAATCGCTGCAGACAGGCGAAGCTAAACTTTACCAGGCAGGCCTGGACAAGCCGAACGATAAAGTTACGAAAGTTAACGATGAGGTAAAAAGGCAGGGCTTTTTTACCAGTGTGATCTTAAAATATTATACCAACATGAAGATCGACCTGACAGCTAAGGATGAAGCGCTGATAAATTGCTTTATGAACCTGTTCCGGCAATCTGAAGAAGTCATTATCATTGGCGACAATACGCGTATGCTTATTGACACTGATAAGTACCGTATGCTAACACTTGAAGGAAGAAAAGAATGGCTTCCTCATACCTAATGAGATGTGGTGTTTTGAAAATAAGTTACTGATTTGTATTGAATCAGGTAATTGTTTGTGTTAATCATATAAGATGAGGCAATAGCATTATGTGCCTTTAACAGCACTTGTGGTTCAGAAAATGGCACCACACGCTCATAATCTATTCTGAGTTTACTAAAAGCCGGGCATCGCCCGGTTTTTTCTATTATAGCTATACGTAAGATGTATAAGGTATTAGAAATTTTGCGTCTGAATGATTTTTTGTTATCCTATAACTTTACGTTAATTTCTCATCTTTAAAGGAGATAAAAATTAATTTAGCAAAACTGAAGATACATTGCAATACGTTAAATTGCAACGATGCACTAACGCAATGGAAATAACTAAAGCAGACAAAAAAGAAAGGAAAAAGAAGCGGAACAGGGTAGCTGTACATTTACTGCCATGGGTTACTGCCGTTGCGATGTTTATCCAGTCGCTTGACGGCACAATCCTGAATACCTCATTGCCGTCTATTGCAAGGGATATGGATTATTCACCAACAGAAATGCATTCTGTTATCGTGACCTACGCCCTTACACTGGCGCTGTTTATTCCTCTTTCCGGATGGCTGGCAGACAAATTTGGCACCAGGACAATGTTTATCATTGCAGTAAGCCTCTTTGTAGCAGGCTCTCTTTGCTGTGCACTATCAGTAGACCTTATTACCTTCAATCTATCAAGGGTGCTTCAGGCAATTGGCGCGTCTATGATGGTTCCTGTTGCCAGGCTTGCCATCTTATACCAGTATCCGAAAAGCAGGCTTTTAAAAACGATGAACTTTATAACCGTTTTCGGTTTACTTGGTATGGTCGTAGGGCCTAGCCTTGGGGGCTTTCTATCTGATAAACTTTCGTGGCACTGGATTTTTCTTGTTAATGTACCCATCGGCATTATCGGTATTTCCATGGCGAAAAGGATCATGCCAAACTTTAAGAGGGCTGTAGGAAGGTTTGACTTTCGCGGACTGATGTATTTCAGCCTCGCCCTCATTTCCATAACAATGGTGTTGGAGCTTATCGGTTCGGGACTAACACACTGGATAATGATTTTAGGCGGGCTGCTTATTTTTAATCTTCTTGCCGTTTTTTATTATATCCATTATAAAAAGACCGAAAAGCCAATAATAGACCTGCGTTTGCTAAATATTAAAACCCTGAAGATCGGCCTTACAGGAAGCCTCGTAACCCGTCTGGGGATTGGCGGACTGCCTTTGCTGTTGCCGTTAATGCTACAGACAGGCTTTGGGTATTCGGCTTCGGTAGCGGGTTTACTGTTGTTGCCTTCCGCATTGGCAAACGTTGCCATTAAACCTTTTATGGTTCGTATAATAAAAGCACTGGGCTATCGTACAGTACTAATCAGCAATACCATTTTGTTGGGAGTGGTATTGGTAATCCTTGGTTTTGTGGAAAAGGAAACGCCGCTTGCTTATTATATACTACTGATGATTTTTTACGGCTTTTTTACCTCGATCCAAATGTCTGCGATGAATACTATTACCCTGGTAGATCTTGATGAAAACACCAAGAGTGGAGGGAATACCATGCTGGTGATCATGCAGCAGCTGTCGGTTAGCTTTGGAGTTTCCGTTGCGAGCCTCCTGCTTTCTTTTTTCCAGTCCGATGCTTTCGAAATGAACCGGACCCAGCCCTACCATTACACTTTCATAGTCCTTGCCGCTTTTACAATTTTTTCAAGTCTTATTTTTTCCAAATTGGGCAAGACAGATGGCAGTAATTATATACAATAATCATCTTGAGTTTTATAGGGATTATACCTCCACCGCATTTTTGAGTTAAGCAAGCACCGTGCCTGAAAACGTTCTCCCCGGAGCTCATTTTAAAGAAGTATTTACTATCTCCAGTGTCAATGTTACCTTAATAAGTCACCAAATGGTGATTTGTCCTATATTTGTCGCATCATCATGAAGTGATCACTGTAAAAAAATGACATTACTCTTAATGCTTGTTTTTATCAATATTTAAGCCTGAAGGTTTCAATACGTGATGAGTAGTAGTAAAGCCAAAACTGATAGTGGATTACTCATATAGGGTTCACAATACTTATACTATGAAGCTAAAATTGCTTATATTTTTCCTGGGGTGCTCACCGCTTTGTTTTGCACAGATCATTGACATAGATATATCGGCACGAGTCGATACAACAAATACTGAAATTAATCAGGTTTATCATTTATATAAGGGATATATCAATTCCAAACCGGACAGCCTTTATCAAAATCCCTTCTGGAACAGGGCAGAAATTGAACGTTATCATAAAGCGGGACTAAACAGCCCGGACAATTTTTCTTTATTTGGAAATGGTAGTTATCAAATCAGCAGCCTGAATTATTTTGTGCCTAAAATACTCCAGATAGATAAAGTTGAGTATGGCCGTTATCAGGTAAAAACAATTTTTGCGGCACGTAGTGAAGATAAAGATTACAAGCAGTTTTCGCCAATTGGTATTAGTAAGCTATATGCGGTTAAAGATGGTTCGGGCAATTACAAACTGGAAAATGTTATTGATTATGATACCAGGAAGTGGAAAAAATACAAGTATAAATATATAACCTATATTGTACATCCGCTTTGCGAATTCAACAAAATGAAAGCTAAAAATGCGGTGGCATTCTGCGACAAAACAGTTAGCAGGTTTAACCTTCAAAAGCCCGGAGAAATTACTTACTATATTACACCGAATTCAGATGAGCTCGGAAAAATTTTAAATTTTGATTATTGGCTTTCGTACTCAACCGGGAGGGCACTTCCACACTTCCGCACTATATATACCGGCTTTCCTGATGAAGATTTTAAGCATGAATTGTTGCATCTGATATTTCCGACCGCACCAAATGGAATCAGGCCCTTTATTATTAATGAGGGGATCGCGACATGGCTTGGCGGCCCGTCACATGATGAAACTTTTGACGATGCATTACGGATTTTTTCCATGCAAATAAAAGATAAGGATGTTAGCCTGGACGATATTATCTCCAATACATACAGGAATCCGCTTGATAATAATCCTGTTTATTTGGCTGGAGCCGTTATTTGTAAGTTAGTTTATGAAAGTCATGGTGTGGCAGGAATTAATAAGTTGCTGGATTGTCGGCAGGAACAGGTAGCACTCGAACAATTGCTGGAAGAACTCTTTAATATGCCCTATAAAAAAGTAGATACATTTATTATTGATTACATTAAGAATTATAGTTAATCAATATTATGTATTTAATATATGCGAATCAAACTTAAAAAAATACAATCATATTATTAATAAATTTTTATATTGTTAAAAAAATTATTAAATTTAATTATATTGTATAGTTCACAAATAATCATTTATTCTTCTTATGGCCAACTTTATGCTTTTTAGCTATATGCTCCTTTTCTCTTTAGTAGCTGGCTGGTATATAAGGAAATTTAAAAGAAAAAAGAAAAAGGTGGATTTAACGATAAACCGCATTATGGATGCGGTTATCTCGCTTGACAATAAGGGGAGATATACTTTTTTAAATGATGCCGCACTGACCACTCATCCATTAGGCCGTGAAAAGACGATAGGTAAGTTGATCTGGGATATACACCCTGAATCGGTAGGGTCTGACTTTTGGGACCTTTATCACAAAGCCATAAAATCCGGTACACTTGCTGAAGCTGAAAGTTACTACGCGGCTATAGACAAATGGTTCTTTGTTAAAATATACCCTTCTGACACCGGACTTACAATTTTTTATCAGGATATAACGGAAAGTAAAAGAATACGAAGTGAACTCACTAAAAGCGAGGAAAAGTACCGTACCTTATTTTATAAAAGCCCGCTTCCGTCGTGGTTGTACGACGTTAATACGCTGCGCTTTATTGATGTAAATGAAGCAGCAGTAAAGCACTATGGATACACACGTGAAGAATTCCTGTCTATGACCATAAAAGATATACGCCCCGAAGAAGATATTGCGGCGCTTCTGGAAGATATTGCACAGGTTAAAAGCGATTCAGACAGTTCAAGAACCAGCCGTTGGAGGCACCGGAAAAAGACCGGTGAAATTTTGACTGTAGAGGCCACAGCACATTCAATTAGCCAGGGCGGAGAGAAGCACAGAATAGTAATCGTTAACGATATTACACAAAAGAAAGTACTGGAGCAAAAACTTTTGGAAAACCAGGCAATGCTGAAGGAGGCGCAGGCAATAGGGCGGTTGGGTTATTGGGATATAGATTTCCGCACGCATTTGCATACATGGTCAGATGAACTATTCACGATTTTAGGATTTACAAGGAATGAAGTAATGCCTTCTACCGAACAATTTTTAACCATGTTACATCCTGATGATAAAAATACTGCAGAGATCATTATAAAGCAGGCCTTGTATAATTTTACCGGATCTAAAACTGATTTTAGGTTTTTTACCGCTGCAGGTGAAGAAAGATACGGATACATTGAGTGGCGATTTGCTTACGACGCGGCCGGGACGCCAATAAGGCTGTTTGGAATTTTGCAGGACATAACGGAACGTAAGGAAGCGGAGGAAAGTGCCAGACTGCTGCAATTTAAAATTAAAGGGCAAAAAATACAGGCGCAAAAAAAAATATCCAAGGCTATAATCAAGGCGCAGGAGGATCACAAAAATTATATTGCACAGGAATTGCATGACAATATAAATCAAATACTTTTTGGCGCTAAATTTCACCTTGGGATAGCGGGAAGGAAGAATGATGAGGTTAAGGATCTGGTTAAAAATCCAATTGAACTTGTAAGTAAAGCAATGAAAGAAATTCATTTGCTGTGTCAAAATCTGGTCACGCCCTTTACAGATACGGATTTGAATCACATAATTAACGAACTGATTCAAAACCTTAACGTCAATATTGATGCCCCTCTTCATATAGATCTTTGCTGTGAAATCACCCACGAATTTTCTGATGACCTCAAATTAAATATATACAGGATCATCCAGGAACTGCTGCACAACATTTGTAAGCATGCAGAGGCGAAAAATGTCAAAATACATTTAACTGTAAAGCAACAATGTGTTTGTATTGTTGTGGAAGATGATGGGAAAGGATTTGATTTAAAATTAAAGAGGAAGGGTCTTGGTTTGTCAAATATGATGCATAGGGTAGAATCATTTAACGGAAGAATAAATATAAGCAGTTATCCTGGCGGCGGGTGCATAACAGAAATTACCATACCATTGGAATTACCTGTACCACAGGCTGCCGAAATATAAAGTTTTCAGCCATTCACAGTTGGTATTCATCTCCGAAATTAGCACATGATACTTAATTATGATCCTATATGGTACAGAACCGGCAGTATCTGATTGCCAGCAACAAACGTATATGAAAACGGCAAAAAAAAACACCTGCATGGGCAGGTGTTCCGTTAACTATCGTATAAGTATTAAACTACGGTTACGTTCGTTGCGTTTGGACCTCTACGGCCTTCTTCCACGTCATAAGTAACCTGATCATTCTCGCGAATGCTTTCTTTCAGGCCTGATACGTGGACAAAGATTTCGCTCCCTCCATTGTTTGGGGTTATAAATCCGAAACCTTTTTCTTCATTGAAGAATTTTACTGTACCTTCTTGCATTTTAAATAAATTAATTTTCGGCAAAAATAACTTATTTTATCTACAATAGCTAAGAAATAACCATCTATTTCAGATAGTTCAGATTTTGTTAATAATATGTAACGCAAAACAATTACGCAGGCACTTATCGACCGTATTATGATGCCGCAGGTTTCTTCTGTATAAGCATCCTTTCAGGAGGAGTCGCGCTAAGGTTTCCGTTCTCATCAACATAAGCGATCATGCTATCGAGCCCTTTACCCTTATTATTATTTAGCTTTCGTTCCTGCTTCTTTAGGTCTTTTTGTTTTTTTCTCGTTACGTTTTTCTTGATATTTTCTTTCTTTGTAAAAGAGTCTGGCATATATATGAATTTATAATTATTGTTTTTGTATTAAAAGTGCCCTTTGGCGTGTATTGTACTATTTATTCCCATGAAGGGATGCGGAAAATATTCCTCGCCTAAAATAGCTGATCGTAAATTGTTATATCCTGCTTGCGACTAGTATACGGACTCGTAGATAGTCTGTGCAGCGGGAAAAACCGGCATAACGGTGACAAAGGCGGGTTTCAGTAAGCTGTTTGCTAAACTCCTGATGCAAATGATTACATACTATCGCTGAAAACAAGCGTTTATCGATATTACCTGCATTTTGAAATATCCACGGGACATCCGGAACTAAACCAAAGTTATATCTTTCCGCTTCTTAAGGAGCTACTATTTCAATATCTTCATCATAACGATCTGCTGCCGCAGGTCCGTGAGGCATCCGGAGTCTTTGTGTGGCCTGAAGGAAGATGATTAATTTCTGATCGGAAGAGTGCAGGCAGTTACGCAAGTTATTTGCAAATATACATAATTTTCACCGATAAAAAAAATGCACGCACTACCGCTTCATACACTTAGCTGTACCGGGTCAAATCCTGGGCAAAAGATTGAAGTAAAGACTATACTGTACTATTCTTCTTTACGATTACGGGACAGATAAACGTAATTCAGATATGTATTTATGGACTAATGTTAAGTATAGTTTAAAGTAGTTGTAGGCCAGTGTGTTACTTTGTAATTTGTAAACCGAATTTGAACGAGGTGTTATGAATAAATCAGGGCCAATAATATTTATAGAAGATGATGAGGATGATAGGCTAATAATTGCCGAAGTTTTCAGTGAAATGAACTTAATAAATGAAGTTCAATTTTTTGGAGATGGAGAGGCCGCACTTAATTACCTTACACATACCGATATTGAACCTTTTATAATATTTTCAGACATTAACATGCCGAAGCTGAGTGGTATGGAATTACGCCGCAAAGTGCATGAGAATGAAGATTTACGCCTGAAATCGATTCCTTATCTTTTCTTCTCTACGTTAGCCGAACAGCGTGATGTTATTGATGCTTACTCAAGGTCAATACAGGGATTCTTCGTTAAGCCATCAAGCTATGATGAATTAAAGGACACCATCCATTCCATTGTAGATTACTGGCAACGGTGCGTATCACCAAACTATATTAAGTGACTTCCTGATGTCAGAAAAGAGCATAATTGATTCTTCTGGTATTTGATAAAAAAATATCAGCTTTTTTGAATTTTTTTATACTTTTACACGATAATGAAAAATACAAGGAAGATCTTAACCATATTATTCTCAGTCTATTTACTGAGCCTCATGATATTACCTTGTAGTGAAACACACGCTTTGGAGGCCCGCAGGCAGCACACAGCATCTCATTCACAAGATAAACACAAGCACGATACCGATCTTTGCACGCCTTTTTGCGTTTGTGGAAGTTGTATTACGGCGATTGTGCTGTATGCGCCTATTGATTTTGAACTGCTTGAAGCCGAAGTTCCTTTTCAGGGCCGGGTTTCCAATTTTTACCAGTCGGTGAATTCCGATTTCTATGGCTCCATTTGGCAGCCACCCCAGTTAGCGTAATGATTTTACCGGCGATGAGCCGGCACATGCCGCATGCTTTTTTGCGGGTATTTAATAATCATTATACTAATGCATTATCAATGTTAGATAAGATCATTCATTTTAGCATAAACAATAAATTTATTGTTGGCTTATTTACCCTGGCACTTGTAGTTGTAGGGTCATTTTCCCTGTACAATCTCCCAATAGATGCCTTGCCTGATATTACAAATAATCAGGTGCAAATCATTACAAGCTCCCCTACGCTGGCTACTCAGGAAGTGGAGCAACTTATATCTTACCCTATAGAACAATCTGTCAAGTCAATACCAAATGTAGTGGAACTCCGCTCCATAAGCCGTTTTGGGCTAAGTGTGGTTACCATAGTTTTTGAGGAAGATATAGATATTTATTGGGCCAGAGCGCAAATATCAGAACGTATTAAGGAAGCGGAAGAGATTATTCCCAAGAGCCTGGGTATACCAAAAATGTCACCTATTAGTACCGGACTGGGGGAAATTTACCAGTATGTAGTTTTTCCGGAGAAAGGCTATGAGGATAAATATGATGCAACAGAATTGCGCACTATACAGGATTGGATTATAAAGCCTCAGCTCACTGGTACACCGGGTGTGGCAGAGGTAAATACCCTTGGAGGACTGCTCAAGCAATATGAGATTGCGGTACAACCTGACCGCCTTAAGAGCATGAACATTACGGTTGCCGAGATTTTCGAGGCGCTTGAAGCCAACAATGAAAATACGGGAGGAGCCTATATAGACAAGAAACCATACGCTTACTTCATTCGGGGTATAGGTATGGTAAGCAGTATTGACGACATCAATAAGATTGTAATTAAGAATGTAAACGGCCTCCCTATTCTTATCCGTGATGTTGCTAAAGTACAGATTGGAAGCAGCGTTCGTTATGGTGCGGTAACAAAGGACGGAAAAGGAGAAGAAGTAAGCGGATTTGTAATGATGCTTAAAGGGGAGAACAGCGGGCAGGTTGTTGGGCGTGTTAAGGAAAAAATGGAACAAATCAAAAAAAGCCTTCCGAAAGGGGTTAAAATTGAACCTTTCATTGACAGAACCGTTATGGTGGACAACGCTATCGAAACTGTACAGACCAACCTGATTGAGGGTGCCCTGATTGTGGTGTTTATACTGGTATTGCTACTCGGTAACTGGCGTGCGGGATTGGTTGTCGCTTCAGTTATTCCTCTGGCTTTGCTGTTCGCAATTTCCATGATGAAACTGTTCGGAGTGAGCGGGAATCTCATGAGCCTGGGGGCAATCGACTTTGGTATCATAGTCGATGGTGCGGTAATTATAGTCGAAGCCATTATTCACAGGCTTGAGGTCGGGAAGAAGCAAAAGCTCAACTCGGCCGAAATGGATAACGAAGTGTATGCCGCCGCTTCAAAAATCCGTAGCAGCGCCGCTTTCGGTGAAATAATAATACTTATCGTTTACCTGCCAATACTGGCATTGGTAGGTGTAGAAGGCAAAATGTTCGGGCCTATGGCGCAGACCGTGTCCTTTGCTATCCTGGGCGCTTTTATTTTATCGCTCACTTATGTCCCAATGATGAGCGCGTTGGTACTTAAGAAAGAGACAGGTCATAAACCGAATTATAGTGACAGGATAATCTCGTCGATCTATAATGTTTACCGTCCAATACTTGATAAGGCCCTCAAGGCAAAAGGCGCTGTCATTAGTCTTTCAGCAGGTTTGTTTGCTATCGCTCTTTTAATATTCAATTCCCTTGGAGGTGAATTTATCCCGACGCTGGATGAAGGTGATGTGGCTACGCATCTGATCATTGCCTCAGGCAGTTCTCTTTCACAGGAAATTGAGGCAACAACCAAAGCGGAAAAAATTCTGCGTGATAAATTTCCCGAGATAAAGATGATTGTTACCAAGATTGGAAGTGCGGAGATACCGACTGACCCTATGCCTATTGAAGCGGGAGACATGATCATCATTCTTAAAGATAAGGACGAATGGACCTCTGCTGAAACAAAAGAAGAATTGATGAAAAAAATGGAAGAAGCCCTTGCGGAAATCCCGGGTGCCACGACAGAGTTTTCGCAGCCTGTGCAAATGCGTATGAATGAATTGATGACCGGTGTGAGGAGTGATGTAGCGATCAAAATCTTCGGAGAGGATATCGACATGCTTGTCAGCAAAGGGGATGAGGTGACCGCAATAATAAAAGGCATACCCGGCGTTGCCGATGCCAAGGCAGAACGTGTTGCCGGTCTCCCGCAGATAACCATTCGGTACAACAAGGATAAGCTTGCACTCTATGGGCTCAACGTAGGAGAGCTGAACAGGGTAATCCGTATGGGATTCGCGGGTGAGGCAGCAGGAATAGTGTACGAAGGTGAAAAAAGATTTGACCTGGTTGTACGGCTGGAAAAAGAAAGCAGGCAGGATATCAGCAACGTCAAGTCGCTGTATATTACACTGCCATCAGGTAGCCAGATCCCTTTGGAGCAGGTTGCGGATATTAAGTATGAAGAGGGGCCGATGCAGATCAGCAGGGAAGACGGAAGAAGAAGGATTGTAATCGGGTTTAACGTACGCGGGGCAGATGTGGGGTCGGTCGTAAATAAAATACAGGATAAACTGGCATCAAGCCTTAAGTTGCCTTCGGGTTATTACGTTACCTATGGTGGCCAGTTCGAGAACCTGATACAGGCTAATAAGCGCCTTATGATCGCGGTGCCCGCAGCTCTTGCACTGATTTTTGTATTGCTGTATTTCACTTTTAAATCCGTAAAGCAATCCGTGCTGATTTTCACTGCGATACCGCTTTCAGCCATTGGAGGTGTTTTTGCGCTCTGGCTGCGCAGTATGCCTTTCAGTATCTCCGCGGGTGTAGGTTTCATAGCCCTGTTTGGTGTAGCGGTACTGAACGGTATTGTACTGATAGCCTACTTCAATCAACTAAAATCTGAAGGTATGAATGATGTTTTTAAGCGTATCCACGAAGGTACCAAAGCGAGGTTACGGCCTGTAATCCTGACTGCAGCAGTTGCATCGCTGGGCTTCCTGCCTATGGCGCTCAGCACCGGTGCGGGCGCAGAGGTACAAAAGCCTCTGGCAACTGTAGTAATAGGCGGACTTATTACAGCCACATTGCTAACGCTTTTGGTGCTACCGATACTTTATTACTACTTTGAAAAGGGATTTGGATACAAACCGAAAATTACGGCAACGGCGATTATAGCGCTATTATTTTCACTGTCGGGTAATGCCCAGACGACAAACAGCCTTGATGTGAATTCCGCTATCAGCACGGCCGTTCAAAATAATAAAGGCGTCCGGGCTTCAATGTTGGACAGCCGTATGCAATCGCAGCTGAGAGGGACAGCATTTGACCTTCCAAAAACAGAAGTGACCGGAACCTTTGGTCAGGTAAATACTGCCGCTCAGGATAAGTATTTCAGTATTTCGCAAACTTTCAGTCCGTTCCAGTTTGGTGCTCGAAGAAAATTGCTGAATGAAACCGCGACAGCGTCTGAGCTGCGCGTGGCGGTAACTAAGCAAGAGTTGTCCTATAATGTGCGCCAGTCATGGAATACCATACTGTGTTATACCGAACTGAACAAGATATTGCAGGAACAAAGTGGCTACATGCAGAAATTTGTGCGTGCCGCAGACCTTAAGTTCAGGACAGGGGAAACAGGATCGCTTGAGAACACCACGGCGATTGCCAAGCAGCAGGAAATCCTGCAACAGATAAAGCAGAACGAAGCCATGATAAAGGTAGCGCATTCCAGGATACGGGTCCTGCTCAACCTCGAAGGCGACTTCACTATTAGTGATTCGGCCTTTGTTCCACTTACTGCTATTGCCGTGCGTGATTCGGCTCAGGTAAAGCAAAATGCCAATATTAAACTCGCTCTTCAGGAACTGGAGGTTGCGAAAGCCGGATCGAGGGTAGAGCGTTCTGCAATAATGCCTGATTTTACAGTAGGTTATTTTATCCAGTCGATGCGGGGCGTGCAGGATGTCAACGGTTTACCCGTCACCTATGACAGCTCCCTGCAATTTCAGGGTTTTTCGTTGGGTATAGGTATTCCTGTTTTCGCAGGGAGCGGGTCAGCCCGGATCAGGGCTGCCAGGACTAATGTAGAAGTACGGCAAATGAATGCGGATTACCTTCAGACGCAATTGGAGGGCGAGTTCCGGCAGCAGCTGGAGCAGTTGAATACTTTTGAGTCGCTGATTCACTATTATAGGGCTACTGCATTGCCCAATGCCGGCACTATCGTAAATAATTCTACAAAAGCCTATATGAACGGTGATATATCCTATGTGGAATATGTACAGGGGCTCGAAACTGCACTCAACATCCGTACGAATTATATCAATGCGGTGAACAACCACAATCAGGCTGTGATTTACCTTCAATTTCTGTTAAATCAATAATTTTCCATCATAATGAAAAATATAAAACTTAACCATATACTTTACGTAATCCTTGGGTTGGCCGCTGTATTTGCCTTTGATTATTTTCTGCTTCGCAACACAGCGGAAGGCGATTTCCATAATCACGAACATGATAAAGAAGGTAAAACGGGGCAAAGTGCTAAAAAAGAAACTTCCGGAGTGAAGGAAGTTGAACTCAACGAGGCACAGTTTAAAGCTTCCTCAATCGAACTGGGGACTTTTTCCATGAAAAACCTCAGTGATGTGGTAAATGCGAATGGCTACACAAAGCTGCCCCCTCAAAATCAGGCGGATGTTTCGGTACACATGACAGGCATTGTTAAATCCATTAACGTCATAGAAGGCCAGTTTGTCAGGAAAGGCCAGGTGCTGGCAACGCTAGAGAGTCCAGAATTTGCACAATTGCAGGAAGCGTATTTAACCTCTAAAAGCAACCTCGAATTTCTTAAGCTGGAGTATGACAGGCAGAAGATATTAAGTGATGAGAATGTCAATTCCAAAAAAGTATTTCAGCGCACTAAATCAGATTATGACATTGAGAAAGCCCGGCTGGCATCGCTGGACAGGCAGTTATCGGTGCTTAACCTCAGCAAGTCATCCACAACATCAATAATGGCACTAACCTCACCGCTATCAGGATATGTAACAGAAGTGAATATAAAACTAGCCAGTAATGCAGAGGTTGGCAAACCGTTATTCACTATTGTTGATAATTCCAAATTGCATGTAGACCTGCTGGTGTATGAGAAAGACCTGCAGAAGATAAAAGAGGGACAAAACATCAGGTTTGTACTCACTAACCAGGATAACAGCGAAATTGTCGGCAAAGTGTTCAATGTAAGCAAGTCGTTTGAAAACGACACCAAATCGGTTGCCATCCATGCAGAGATTCTTAATCCTTCAAAATCCCTTATTCCCGGCATGTATGTCAATGCGCTTATTGATGTAGGTACACGGCAGGTACAGGCGCTGCCAACAGATGCGGTTATCAGGGCTGATGGCAGGGAATACATCTTTGTTTTAGAGAATGGGCATAAAGAGGCACATGATGAGGAGGGTCACAGCGATGGCGACGTACATGGCCACGATCACGATGCAGCAGAAGGCCATTCTCATGTTGATGGACACCAACATAACGAGAGGCAAGGGAAGACCTGCCATTTTCAGCGTATCGAAGTGAAGACTGGTATAACCCAGTTAGGTTATGTACAGGTAACCTTATTGCAGGAAATTGAAGCGGATGCCAAAATAGTCCTTAAGGGCGCGTATTATATCCAGAGCCACCTGCTCAAGAGTGAGGGGGGAGGAGGACACCAGCACTAAGTTCAGATTATGTCCGGTTTAACATGCTGTGGGGGGCAAGTGATTTTGCCATGCCCGGTTTTATTGCTATATTTAGCTATCTAAAGAAAAATGAATGCTGTTTATTATATTATCCGGGTTTTTTGTTGCCTGTATGTTACTTCCGGCAGGGAAATATATAAAAGAGAGGCTAAGTTATCTGCTTAGCCTCTTACCGCTCTCCCTGTTTATCTATTTTGCATCATACATTCCGCAAATAATGAACGGGAATGTGCTTTTAGAGTCGACTGAATGGATACCGTCTTTAGGTGTGAATGCCAGTTTCAGGCTCGACGGACTCTCCTTATTATTTAGCTTACTTATAACCGGTATTGGGTTTCTGGTATTTCTATATTCGGCTTCTTATTTAAAAGGGCATAAATATTTAGACCGGTTTTATGCCTACTTGTGCCTTTTCATGGCTGCAATGCTCGGAATGGTGCTGTCAGATAATATTTTGCTGCTTTTTGTTTTCTGGGAGTTAACCAGTATAACTTCTTTTTTCCTTATCGGGTTCAATAACGACAGTAAAGAGTCGAGAAAGAGCGCCTTAACAGCGTTGAGCATTACAGGATTGGGAGGTTTTTTCCTGATGGCGGGATTAATAATTATCAGTTACATTACAGGAACCTATTCCATACAGGAATTACTGGGATCGAACGAAATTAAAAATAACGCTTTATATCCTCTTGTCCTTATTTTTATTTTCATTGGAGCTTTTACAAAATCGGCACAGTTTCCATTCCATTTTTGGCTGCCGGGCGCTATGAAAGCCCCAACACCTGTTTCTGCTTACCTGCATTCTGCCACTATGGTTAAAGCGGGCATATTCCTGTTGGCGCGCTTCTCGCCGATACTGGGCGGGACACCGGAATGGTCGTATGCCTTAATGGGCATCGGCGGATTTACAATGCTTTATGCCGCGGTGCATTCATTATTCAGGACAGATTTAAAAGCTATTTTGGCCTATTCTACAATATCCGCTTTAGGAGTCATGGTTTTCCTGATCGGTATTGGTACAGAGGAGGCTTTTATTGCATTGGCTACATTTGTGGTAGTGCACGCGCTTTATAAAGCCGCACTGTTTCTCATTACAGGAATTATAGACCACGAGACCGGCACAAGAGATATTACAAAACTTGCCGGCTTAAAGAAGGTACTGCTGCCGGTGTATATTGCCGGTGTACTGGCAGCACTGTCCAGTGCGGGCCTGCCGTTTACTTTTGGGTTTATTGGCAAGGACCTGATATATGAAGCGACTTTAAACACAACTTCATCCATTGCTATCTATCTTACTATACTGGCAGTGGCTACAAATTTGTGCCTGGTAGCAGCAGGTTTCATGGCCGGTATCAAACCCTTTACAGGCAGGTTGCCAGAAGAGTTCAGTTCCATACGTTTACCTCACAGGACAATATGGCTCCCTCCCTTATTTTTAGGTTTATCAGGTTTTGTCTTAGGCTGCTTTCCTGCAGTAATAGGGGACGCGCTTATTTCTCCTGTTGTGAATTCCATTGCAGGCAGCAGTGTGCAGTTCCATCTGAAAATATGGCATGGCTTTAATACGGTTCTCATTTTAAGCATGGCAACGCTGGCCTTGGGGAGTATTGTCTACTACGTAAACAAGCCATCAGCAGGAAAACTTTCATTTATAACAAATTACCAAAAGGTATCTCCACAGTATGCCTACGCCTGGCTCGCAAAAAAGTTTTATAGCCTTTCGGAGTGGTACACCGGTATAATGCACAACGGTTTCCTGAGATCTTACATATTAAAAATAATAGTTTTTGCCCAATTGCTTTTTATTTATGAACTGGTGCGTGGCGGGCCAATTTACCTGGACTATTCTAAACTGTCACCAATAAGCGTTTACGAGGGGGCAACGGTACTGTTCCTTATTGCAGGGCTTTTTATTACATTAACCACTTCATCCAGGTTAACAGCGGTAATAGGTACAAGTGTAATAGGCTATGCTATATGCCTGTTGTTTTTATACTTTAGCGCGCCCGACCTTGCCATTACTCAGTTTACTATTGATACGTTAACTGTTGTATTGTTTGTATTGGTATTATTTAATCTTCCTCCGTTTATAAAATTCCCGGGCGTAAATAAACCAATTATAATCCGGGATATAGCAGTATCCTTATCCTTTGGCCTTATAATGGCTGTTGTAGCCATCAAAGTACTACAGGTGCCAACAAGTATAGAAAGCAGCAATTTTTATGGTACATATGCCTATACCCTTGCCAAGGGAAAGAATGTGGTGAATGTAATACTGGTAGACTTCAGGGGCTTTGATACCATGTTTGAAATAGTAGTTTTAGCCATTGCCGCTATAGGAGTGTACAGCCTTTTAAAATTACGATTAAAATCATCTGAAAAAGAATAGCTATGCGAAGTATATTGTTACAGGCGGCTTCAAGATATTTACTGCCAATTCTGCTGATGTTTTCAATATTTCTCCTGTTGAGGGGGCACTACTATCCCGGAGGCGGGTTTGTGGGTGGGTTGGTGGCCGCTATTGCATTTGTGCTGCACAGCTTTGCTTTTGGTACAACAGCAACAATGCAGATTTTAAAGTATAAGCCATTGTCACTTATACCTATTGGGTTGGGTATAGCCGCTTTGAGCATGTTTGTACCCCTGTTATTCGGTTTACCGGTAATGACAGGCCTTTGGTATGAAGAGTCGATACCCGTGATAGGAATGGTGGGTACGGCCCTATTTTTTGATATCGGGGTTTACTTAGTGGTAGTAGGCGTAGTGCTGACCATATTATTTACCATTTCTTTAAATACGCATTAAATGGAGTTACTGTTAGTCATCTTAATAGGTATATTATATGCGGCGGGAATTTACTTCGTGCTTAGAAGAAGTATGGTCCGGTTGCTGTTGGGTATATTGATTTTAGGAAATGCCACAAATTTACTCATCTTCCTGCTCGGGAACCTTACCCAGGGCAAACCTCCCATAATCGATGCAGGCCTCAAAACATTTGTCGACGCTTATGCCGACCCTATACCGCAGGCTTTGATATTAACAGCTATTGTAATCAGTTTCGGCCTCACGTCTTTTGCCATTGTACTTTTAAAAAGGGTATATGCACTAATAGGATCAGATGATTTAGACGATTTAAATACCCCTGAAGAAGAAGACTTATGATAGATAATAACATAATAGCCCCGGTTCTTATTCACCTTTTTACTGCGCTGCTACAGCTCGTATTTTGGCGAAAAACGGTAACGCACCGTGTTTTAAGTGTAGTGGGATCCTTACTAGGATCTGTTGTTTCAGTAAATCTTTTTGTAAAGGTCTTTTACGGTGAAATACTGATAATGAATGCAGCCAACTGGTCTGCGCCTTTTGGGATTGTTTTCGTGGCAGACACCTTTAGTACCACCTTAGTGCTCCTCACATCCATAGTGGCGCTGGCAGTTTCAATGTTTTCTGCAGTTGGGGTAGGGAGGGCCCGCATACTTTATGGCTATTTCCCTATATTCCACTTTCTCATAATGGGATTGAACGGAGCGTTCCTTACGGGCGACATCTTTAATTTATATGTTTGGTTTGAAGTTGTGATTATTTCTTCTTTCGTCTTGTTAACGCTCGGCGGCCGAAAGGCACAGCTTGAGGGAGCGGTAAAATATATGGCGCTCAATATTCTGGCCTCCACCTTTTTCCTTACCGGCATTGGTATATTATATGGTATAACAGGAACTTTAAATATGGCAGATCTTTCCGGTAAAATACCAGTAGTTGAAAACCAGGCTATTGTTAATATTACAGCTTTATTTTTCCTGGTAGGCTTTGGTATTAAATCTGCAGTTTTCCCTTTGTATTTTTGGCTTCCTTCGTCATACCATACCCCCCCTTCGGCAGTGGCGGCTATTTTCGGCGGGCTGCTTACAAAACTTGGGCTCTATGCAATGTTCAGGGTGTTCACACTTATATTTGATCACAACGATTTTATGAAAACAGTGTTTGTGGTTATTGCTGTTTTAACCATACTTACAGGAGCATTCGGGTCTGTTATCAAATCAAATATACGCCGGTTATTTTCTTATCTAATAGTCTGTCATATTGGTTTTGTTATAGGAGGGCTGGGCTTATATACAAAGGTTGCGATTACAGGAGCTATATTTTATTTAATTCATGATATAGTTGTGAAGACGAACCTGTTCCTGATCTCAGGCCTCATACGCCAGTTAAGGGGAACAATGGATATGGACAAGCTGGGAGGAATCTATGACGAATATCCCAAACTGTCCCTTTTAATAGCAATAGTGCTTTTCTCCCTGGTAGGCATACCGCCTCTTTCAGGATTCTGGCCTAAAATATACCTGATCGATGGAGCTCTTGAAAGTAACAATTACTTGTTTATTGGGGCGATCATTCTTGGCAGTTTCGTAACTTTATATGTGATAGCTAAGCTTTGGGCAAAAGTATTCTGGAAAGCTGCTTCAGAAGATATTTTAATTGAAGACAGTTTCAAGTCTCTGAATTTGTATAATAAAGTACTTTTAGTAGCGCCTATAGGATTACTTGCAGCCTGCTCGCTCTATATAGGCCTGAATGCAGAGATGGTCATTACTGTTTCCTCAAGGATAGCAGGCGAACTGATAGACCCTTCCATGTATATTAAAGCGGTATTAGGTAAATAAAACAGTATGGCAAAACAATTTTTAATGAACCTGTTGCTGTCCTTTATCTGGGTAGCCCTGACAGGTGAAATGTATTATACAAATTTATTTTTCGGGTTCGTACTCGGGTATTTTATTCTCTGGATAATGAACCTTAACGGAAACGACAAGCGATATTTTACGCATATCCCGAAAGCGATCGTTTTCGCGGGGTATTTCCTGTATAAGTTATTGATAGCGAATATCCAGGTTGCGTATGATGTAATCACGCCAAAATATTTTTTTAAGCCGGGTATAATACAATATCGCATGGAGGCTGCTACAGATATTGAGATCAACCTGCTGTCAACGGTTATCTCATTAACACCCGGAACACTGATTTTGGATATTAGCGACGATCGAAAAGTTTTGTTTATACATGTAATGTATTTGAAAGACAGGGAGCATTTTATCTCGGAGATAAGGAACGGGTTTGAAAAGAAACTTTTAGAACTATTGCGATGACACTAACCGAACATTTTAACTACGTAGTTTTTCCAATTCTTACTCTTGCAGTATGTTTTGCGCTCATACGCCTGCTTAGAGGGCCGGATATAGTAGATCGGGTTATTGCGCTAGATCTTGTGATTACGATTGGTATTGCAGCAATAACAGCTTTCAGTATAATTTCCTTTCAGGCTCTTTTCCTTGATGTCGCAATGATCCTGGCGCTTATAGCGTTTTTAGGAACCATAGCTTTTTCATACTACATTCATAAAAAGAACAACAATGACTGATATACTGCTGATGATTCTGAGCACGATTGGCTCGCTCGCAATTTTAATTGCTTCAATAGGTGTATTGAGGATGCCTGACTTTTATTTGCGCCTGTCGGTTACGGTAAAGGCATCCACACTGGGTGTTGGCTTGTTGCTTATCTGTGCAGCCATTGCATTCCCCGATGTTTCAGTAACAACAAAAGCTATAGCGATAATATTTTTTTTGGTTCTGACAGCTCCTATTGCAGCGCACATGATTGGCAGGGTCGCCTATCGTACCGGGGTTTTGCGCTGGAAGGATACGTATATCGATAAGGAAGACAATGAATTATTAAATAATGATCATCAGGATTCTCAAAACGATAAACCTTAAGCGGTGTAATTTTATAAAAAAGTATTGAATTCGTTCGCTAATTGTAATGCATTGTAAAATACAATTATATAATTAAATCCAATTCGTTTACATTTAATTGGCATGATGTAAGGAATACAATTTATATTCAGGATTTATTCAGAATTGCTTAGGAATATTGTAGTATGAAAATTCTAATTATTGAAGACGAACCGGAGATCGCGCAAGGCATAAAAGATTATTTTAAGCCTAACGGGGTGTATTGCGAAATCGCATCAACCTATAGGGAAGCGATTGACAGGATTGGTATATACGATTATGATTGCATCCTGCTGGACCTGATGCTGCCGGACGGGGACGGTTTTGATATACTAAAGGAACTTAAAAAACAGAACAAGACAGAAGGCGTTATCATAACATCCGCGAAGGAAACGCTTGATACCCGTATTGAAGGCTTTAACCTCGGAGCCGATGATTACCTTACCAAGCCGTTTCATCTTTCCGAACTTTTGGTACGGATGCAGGCACTCATCCGGCGCAAAAATTTTAAAGGCAATAATAGCGTTACCTTTAATGAAATTGTCATTGATATTTTCGCTAAGACAGTTACCGTCAATACTAATAAATTAGAGATTACCAAAAAGGAAATTGACCTGTTGCTGTACCTGATTGGCAATGAGAACAAAGTGCTTTCTAAGGGCGCTATTGCTGAGCATCTCTCCGGGGATATGGCCGATATGCTGGACAATCATGATTTTGTTTACGCACATATAAAAAATCTCAAGAAAAAACTGATGAAGGCCGGCGGCGTAGACTACATCAAAACTGTTTACGGATTGGGATATAAATGGGAAAATGAGTAAAAAACTTCTAAATAAAACAACCAACACTTTTCTGGCTTTTGCGGTTATGATATTATTGATAGCTGCACCGGTATTTTATTTTATCTGCCAGTGGTTATATATTTATGAGACCGATGAAGTGCTGCTCTTCCATAAGGGCGCATTTGAGATTGAGACCCGGCATGGCCTTACTGAAAATGATATAGCGGACTGGAACAAATATAACCGCGATGTAGAAATTGTTTCCGATAAGAACATTTCAAAGGATTCTATAGTCGGGATGATGATACTCGACCCGATATCAAAAGAAATGGAGCCGTATCGTGTACTCTACGGCCCTGTAGAGATCAATGGCAAACGATTCACCTATATTGAAAAGAATAACCTGGTGGAGATGGAAGGCATGGTTATCAGCATCGCGACAATGTTTTTTGTTATTATACTGCTTTTGCTGGCGGGTATAGTGTGGCTCTCCAAGCGCTCTTCAAGAAAGATATGGAAACCTTTCTACGATACGCTGGGCCAGATACATGATTTCGAGATTGACAAGAACAAGCCGCCAAGCTTCATGGAGACAAACATCGATGAGTTTGACCGCCTTAACAAAAGCCTGGAAAGGCTTATTGATAAAAATACCGCTATTTACCGTAGCCAGAGGGAGTTTGTAGAGAACGCTGCCCACGAGCTGCAGACCCCGCTGGCACTATTCCAGACAAAACTTGATACGCTGTCACAGGCTGAAAACATTTCGAAAGAACAGTCAGAGCTGATCGGCTCTCTGAATAATGATGTCGCAAGGATGAACCGCCTGAATAAGAACTTGTTGTTGCTTTCCAAGATTGACAACGATAGTTATTTTGAAAAACAGCCCATAGTGCTCAATGACTACATTGAAAAGCACCTGGATTTTTTCGCTGAACAGGCAGAATCAAAACTTATAACCATCACCACGGATTTAAAAAGGAAGATTAACATTAAAACAAATCCGGTACTGGCAGAAGTGCTGATCAATAATTTATTCATGAATGCTATCAGGCATAATGTGAAGCGCGGAACTATTGTCATCACCTCTGGTGAAAGCCATCTTACTTTTACCAATAGCGGTAAAGATAAAGCACTCAATAATGAAAAGCTTTTCAACAGGTTTTCTAAGGGAGACCCTTCAGCGCAGGGTAACGGGCTTGGGTTGGCTATCGTAAAGAAGATTGCAGATCTTAATAAGTGGAGTATCCATTATTCCTTCGGGGAAAACCAGCATATTTTTACAGTACATTTCTAAAATTCAGATTTAATTCTACAAATTCAGAATTAATTCAGGATTGGATATGAACATTGCATCATAATTATGATGTATTTATGTTATCAAAGACCAAAGTGCCGGGAAGGCTTGCCTTATTATTTCATTTCGCAATAGGGATACTTATCATCTCGCAACTGTTGAGGTTAACCTTTTTTATATGGCAGTATGATGAGGTTTCGTGGAATGTCGTCTCAGTTATCAGAACACTTTTTACCGGTTTGTTGTTCGATATTGGGGCTGCGACTTTTATCTGCCTTCCATCCATGCTGTATTATACCCTGCTTCCTAACAGGCTAATTGGTACCTGGGCAGATAAGGCTCTTGTGTGGATATTTACGAGCCTTACCATCTTTATACTACTATTCACCTTTTTTGCAGAACTTACCTTTTGGGATGAGTTCCGCACACGGTTTAATTTCATAGCAGTTGACTACCTGATATATACCCATGAGGTTGTAGCTAACATCAACCAGTCCTATCCGCTGCCTTTGCTGATAGGTGGGGTAGTGTTGGCTACGGCTGGGGTTTTGTTCCTGTTTTACAAAAGAAAAACATTTTCCAAAACATTTACGTATAAACTTTCAATCAGGCAACGGGGCATTGTACTGGCGGCATGGCTCATTGTCGCGGGATTATATACTTCATTCGTAAACAATAACCAGGCGGAATGGTCGGCCAACAGATACAATTCCGAGATATCCAAAAACGGTATCTATTCGTTTTTTGCGGCTTTTCGGAACAACCAGATGAAGTATACCGAATTTTATACTTCAATAGACAATACTAAAGCTTTTGACATCATAAAGCATAAGCTGGAAAGTTCTGATTCGCACTATGCCAGAGACAGTTTTTCGATACACAGGGCCATTACAGACAGCCTGCCGTCTGAAGAAAAGAAGAATGTGGTATTCATACTGGTAGAGAGCCTGAGCGCAAGCTTTATGAAGGAGTTCGGCAACAAGGAAAACATCACTCCTTTTCTTGACAGCCTTGCGCAGGAGAGTGTATTTTTTGATAATCTGTATGCAACAGGTACGCGTACCGTGAGGGGTATGGAAGCCGTAACGCTCTGCATACCGCCAACACCGGGGCAGAGCATCGTAAAACGTCCCGAAAATGCCGATTTGTATACCGTCAACAGCATATTTAAAAAGAAAGGATATGACTCTGACTTTTTTTACGGTGGTGATGGGTATTTCGACAACATGAATGCCTACTTCGGTGGTAATGGGTTCAATATATACGACAGGGGAAGGGGCAGTGTACTGAGTGATGACATCAAAGCAACGCGCAACAACATTGAAGACAATGAAGTCACCTTTGAGAATGCATGGGGTATATGCGATGAGGATATTTTTCATAAGATGCTCAATGTTGCCGACAAGCAATACCAGGCAGGGAAGCCATTCTTCAATTTTGTTATGACTACATCAAATCACAGGCCGTACACCTATCCGTCGGGCAAAATTAACATACCGTCGGGTACCTGTCGTTCAGGGGCGGTAAAATATACCGATTTTGCTCTGAAGCAGTTATTCAGGGAAGCTTCAAAAAAGCCGTGGTACAAGAATACGGTGTTTGTGATTATTGCCGACCATTGCGCCAGCAGCGCGGGGAAAGATGAAATTGATGTAGCCAATTACCATATTCCCGCCTTCATTGTGAATCTGCCAAAGGAGCAAAATAAAAAAGTGTCCGGCCTGTGTTCCCAGATTGATCTTATGCCTACAGTATTCTCATTATTGCACTGGAGTTATGAATCCGATTTTTATGGTAAAAATGTTATGGACAGAAGTTTTGAAGAGCACTCGCTGATGGGGACCTACAGAAAGCTGGTACTGATGAAAGGTGAGAAGGTGATGGTACTGTCAGATCAAAAGAAACAGGCCTTTTATAACTGGAATAAAGCGGATAACAGCCTGAAGCCAATGGCTGTAGATAAGTCCTTTCTTCAGGAAACCATAGCATGGTACCAAACTGCGGATTATCTCTTAACCAATAAGCTGCTAAAGTA